>BNJS01002353.1_pt1 | contig 272067 bp, 366 predicted proteins | sample 8540461 | NCBI WGS metagenome assembly BNJS01 (sample SAMD00202454, study PRJDB9452) | human saliva metagenome | isolation source: human saliva | place: Japan | reverse complement strand
AAAGTAAAAGATAATATTAAAACTAAGGCTGCTCAAGTTCAAAATGGTCTTAGAAAGTAAAGGAATTGGTGAAGATAAATTAAAAAGCTGAATATGAAAAAGATAAAAAAACGAGCTAGACTATCACATATCTTATTAGGTATAAAAACAGCAGGAAACCCAAATGGATTATCTGATGATGAAGCAAAGAAAAAAAGGTGATGAAATCTTAAATAAATTAAAAAAATGGTGAAGACTTTTGCTACTTTTAGCTAAAGAATACTCTACGGATAAAAACAAGTGCTGCTAAAGGTGGGGATCTAGGTTATACTTCTCTAGAAGAAAAATAATTTTGTTCCTGAATTTAATAAAGAAGCGAAAGAATTAAAAATCTGGTGAGGTTTCAAAAATTAGTTAAATCAGAATATGGTTATCATATTATCAAGAAAAACAGATGAAAAAGAATTTTCTTACAATGATATGAAATTAGAAATTGCAGAAAAAATTAGCTTTACAAGAAATTAATAAAGATCAAAAAACATTAACAGATGCATTTAAAAAAATTATTCGAAAGAATATAATGTTAAAAAGTAATAATGAAGCTGTAAAAAAATATTTTTGAAAAAAACTAGTAAATCCTACAGCAAAAATAATAAAAATATGCTATAATATATATAAAAGAAATCGGGGATTACCTTATGAGAGATTCAAGTTATAAACACGCAAAAAAGAAAAAAATGATGTAGTGAAATCATTTAAGAAAAATTCGAATCGGAAAAAAATGTATACGGTTTTATCAAAAAGTGAAAGTTTAGAAAAGTTTCATAAATTCACAAAACATTCATATTCTTGTAAATGCAGATTATGTTCTCAATTAAGAGAAGAGAATAAAAAAAGAACAAACGTATATTAGAAGATAAGAGACATCCAATTGAAAATATGGATGAATGGTCTGATAATTATTGTATTGAGTAATATGGTAGTTCAAAAGAGGGACATTCCCTCTTTTTTTATTGACTTTCCGCAGTTTTTTTAAAAATATAGAAGAATATAGAAAAAAAGTTGACAGATAGATGTAAATATGATATAATAATAGAAAAAGGAGAACAGTATTTAATGAGTAATGTATATACATATACAACGGAAATAAAAAAACAGAGAATATAATAAATTGTTAATGGATTACATTACAGAATATAAAGGGCTGTTTAATAAAAATACAAAGAGTCGCATTTTACAAAATAAAGAATACTTATGTGAAAAAAATAAAAAGTTCACATTGAAAGAAAAAAGGCGAATTGGTAAAATACATTGCAAGAACATATCATATAACAACAAGATCAGCAAATTCAATAGTATATAATATGACAGGAAGATTTAATGCTATAAAAGAGTTGAAAGAATATGAAAAATAATCTAGAATTGAAGATAGAAAGTTTAGAAAAAAAGATAGTTAATCTAGAAGAAGACAGACAAAAAATTAAACTTAAAAAGTGAGTATAAATATAGCGACAAAAGAAGAAAAATAAAAAAATATGAGAAGATAAAAAAAGATGTTTGTATTGGAAGCGAAACAAATTAAACAAGATGAAACAGAAGATATTGAATTTAAAAGAAATAGAAAAATCATAAACATAATATATGTTTTGGTACAAAAAAATTACTACAAACAGATTATGAAAAAAATTTCTTGAGCAAAGAGATAGTGAGATATTTTTTTGTAGGAAGAGCAGCTGAAAAAAGCTTGTAATAATAATTTTTCAGATAAAAATATAATAAAAAAAGATAATCAGTTCTACTTACAAATAAGAAAAGAAATAGACACAAAGCAAGATAAATATGCTAGAGGAAAAATTCATTTCAATCAGAAAAGAACAGCAGAGATAAAAAGAATTATTACGAAGTAAAAAAATCTCCATTAACCTATAGAATTAAAGTGGAAAATGGAAAATATTATTTACAGATAATATTTCAATACAAGCATAATAAATCAATGTGCTTAACACGAAATAGTAATGGAGTAGTTGGAATAGATTTTAATAAAGGCTTTGTAGCAGTATGTGAAACAGACAAATATGGGAATTTAAAAAAATACATTTAATATCAAGTATCGATTTAAAAGAGGAACCCAGACCGAAAGTGATTTTCAATATATAGCGAAGCAGTTATCAGAATATTGTTTAGAAAATGGAAAAGATTTAGTAATCGAAAATTTAAATTTTAAAAAACAAAAAGGAAAAAAACAGTGATAAAAGGTGGTTTCAAACTATACAATGAAATGTTGTCAAGTTTAGCATATTCTAAATTTATGAAGATTATCGAAAGTAAATGTGCGAAAAAGAGAATCTTTTTAAGTAAAGTCAATCCAGCGTGGACAAGTTATATAGCAAAAGAGAAATATTGTGAAATTAAGAAATTGAATGTACATAGTGGAGCGAGCTATGTAATAGCACGCCGAGGACAGGGTTTAAAAAGATAAAATAGGAAAATAATGTAGAATAAAGAAAAATAATAATAAAAATATTCTGCTTAACCAGAACTAAAAGAAGATATCTAAGTTGTGGCTCTGTGTGGGATTTGAAATTTTCTACTTTATAGAATTAATTAATATTGCTATACCTACGTGGTGAAATATACAATTAATTTTATAATTTTATTTAAGTAATTTATTATTACTTAAGTCATTGTGAACACTGACTTAAAACGATCCATAAATTAGAAGATTTACATTCTTCTATATTTTTGGTTTCACTATTTTTTTCCAAAAAAATGTTATACTATAATATAAGAAAGAAAAAAAGTAGGTGAAATTTTTTTGAAAGATTGTATTAATTTATTATATTTTGGTGATTTCCATCTAAGTGATAAATCTCCAAATAGTAGAACTGATGATTATTGGCAAACAGAAAAGAAAAAAATAAAAGAAGTATTATCTATTGCAAGAGAATATAATTGTAAAGCTATATTACAACCAGGTGATTTTTAGATAGACCTAAATTACCAGAAAAAAATTTTTTTAAAAGAGATATTAAAAAGCTTTTGAATATACTCCTGAAATTGAATTAAGGAAATTATTAGATTCTGGTGAAATAACAGAACAAGAATTTACTGATAGATTATTAAAAAAATATTCCTTTAGTAGGTACAGTTGGTAATCACGAATTATATGGTGGTTCTTTGAAATCTTATAAAAAGTACAAGTTTATCATTTTTGGAAGAAATAGGTTTTTATATCAATTGTTGATCAAGAAAAAAAGTTATGATCTTATTAGTAATGGAAATAAAAATTTCAATATCTGGTGTTCCATTCGATATAAAAAAACATAAAAGATAAAAAAATAATTTTATTTTTAAATTCTAAAAAAAGGAGATGTTGATATATTATTATTACACGATAATATATATGATAAACCTTTTATAGAAACAGAAATTGATTGGTGTTCTGTTTCTGATATTTCAAAAACAAAAGGCAGATCTTACGATTTCTGGTCACATTCATAATGGATTTGGTTGGTTGACAGAAAAATAATAAAAATTTTCGGGAATCCTGGTGTTCTAGCACAACAAAGTAGTAGTCAATCAGAATTGAATAGACCGATTACCGTATCTATCATTAGTATAGATAAAGATAAAAAAATAACAATTAAAGATATTGAATTAACTACTCCTAGATCAAAAGATTTATTTGATCTTTCTTTAAAAAGAGCGAAAACTAACAGAATCTGAACAACTTCAAAAAAATCGAAGAAATTTTATCAAAAAAACACCAAAAATTTCAAGTTCAAAAAGCAGAAGATATTATTACTGAATTAGCTACATTAGAAAAATTTCGAAGAATCAATACTACAAAAAGCATTAGAAACTACTATTGAGAGTAAAAGTGAATTTAAAGATATTCCAGAATTTGACAAAAACATAGATTACTCTATAAAGAAAATAATACTTGAAAATTTTGAATCTCATTTATATACAGAAATTGATATTACAAAAAGAAGATTGTACGGTTATAATAGGGGAGTCTTCTCAAGGAAAGTCCTCAATCTTCCGAGCGGCCTTTTGGTTATTAGAAAATGAAGGTGATGCTAAAAACTTTCTTCGAAAAGCTCCAGGTGTTGATACAGTTAAAGTAAGTTTAGTAAGAAGCGATAATTTAATATGTACTAGAATTTACTCAGTAGAAAAAAGAAAAAAATAGAATTAAAGATAAAATTTTTAAAAACGGTTATATTATAAAGTTGCCTTCAGGTGAAGAATTTGAAACTAATACACAAGGTCTATCTAAGGTTCAAGAATTATTTGCTTTTTTTATAAATTACAACTATCTCCAAAAGAACAATTAGCTTTAAATTTTTAGAAAACAAGAAGATGGTCGTTATTTTATAGGAAATTCTGAAAAATGCTAGAGCTAAGATAATTGGTTCTTTATACGGAACTCAATATATAATAGAAGCAGGCAGAAAACTTGGAAATGAAAAATCAAATAATGATAAAGAATTAAAAGTTGTAGAAAAAGATATTAATGAGCTTAAAAAGTAAGTTAGATGAATATAAGTTAATAGATAATGAAAAAGAGTTAGGTAGATTAAATAAAAGTAAATATAATATCAATAGAAAAAGAATAGCTGATATCAGTGCTTTATTACCAGAATACGAACAAGATCATTTTAATATTATAAGATTAGGTAATTTTATAAAGTCCAAAGATATTCTTGATACATTATCGAAAAATGATATTAGCGAAAGAAAAATTCTTTGAAATTTGATAAAATAAATTCTTATATTAAAGAGTTTGAAGAAAGTAAACGATCAATTGAAGAATATGAAAAAGCTTTTTGTTACATAAAAAAATACTAGTTGATTTAAATGAAAAATAAAATAGATTCCGTATTAAAAGATAAGAATATATTAGATCTAGATAAATTAATAATCGCATTTGAAACTGATAAAAAAAGAAAATGATTTATATGAGATTTTTATTGAAAAATAAACATTATCAAAATAATTTAGCGGTTAAATTCAAAAAATTACTTTTATTAAAAGAGAAAAAGAGAAAAAAATTAAAAGAAGAAATAACAGCTTTTAGTGAATTATCAGAAGAATTATTAAATTCAAAAAAATAATTGATGAATTTTATAAAAAAATTAACTGAATTAAAAAGAGCATAAATTATTAATCGAGGTGAAGATTTTTCGAATGTAAAAGTAGGAAAAAAATTACATTTTATAATATTAAAGTAAAAAGGATTAGATGAGGGGTAATAAGATGAAACTTGAAGAATTAGAAAAGAAAAATTACTGATTATACAGAATTATTTAATAATGCAGAGAAAAAACATTCTGCATTAAAAAGAACGAGAAAAATGAAAAAAATGAAATGTTTGAAAAATTTAGGTGTAACAGCAGAAACAGCTAAGGAAGAATTAGCTAAATTAAATGAAGAACAACGAGAATTACAAAAATGATATACTTAATTCTTTTAGATATATTAGATAAAAGCTTATAAAGAATTTAAAGAAAGCAAAGCAAAATAATATTACTGAATAAAAAAAGAGAGTTTATTACTCTCTTTTTGCTAAAAAGTTTCTATTATACATTTATTTTACTAATTTCGAAAACTTTAATTGAATATTATGAATATTCAATCTAAGATTTTTGAATTGTTTTATTTGTTGTTATAAACTTTAAAAATAAATCACAATTTTTGAAAATTTATTTCATATTTTTTTATTTTTTTATAATATAAATTTTCAAGAATTTTATTTCTACTAAAATTCTTAGCTTTAAAAATAATACAGAATAATTTCGTCTTGTTTTTGTTTTATAACTAGAATGATTTAGTTGATAAATACTTCTAGATATATTACTTTTATCTTTAATATTATAACAAAATGCAATAGTATTATTTAGCAAAAATATATTTACCACTTGGAACACTTTTACTCTTCCATATTATATTATCACAACTATAGGGTGGATATTTTTTTAAGTTAATATACAAGTTGCTTAGATCTTTAATTTTTAAATTCATCATCTAAATTTTTACTATTTATCATATTTTTCCTTCTTTCTTATATATTATAAATTAATTATAATGAAAAACAAACTAATAATGATATTGACAAAGATACGCTTATATGATATAATAATACTATGATAAAAAGAAAAAAATATATATAAAAATAGGAGAATAAGAATGCAAGCAGTATCTAGAAATTTTGCATTTTGTGCAGAAGGAAATCACAAAAGGATCTGGTATTTATAAAAATAAAAATATTCCCGATAGTATTGGTAATATAACATTTACAAGTTCCTTGTATTTTTTTATATGATAAAAAGAAAAAGATGATTAAAGAAAAAGGTAAATCTATGTTATTAAGTGTTTTTAGCTTGTGACAAAGGTTTTATGCCCTGTAAAAACGTTTTGCATATTATGGAATTTTTGGAAAAACTTCAAAAATAATCCTAATCAAAAATTTCCATATGATGATTTAGAACAAATTTTTATTTGGGGACAAAATATTTCTTTTGAAGAATCTAACAAATTAGATGAATATATGGCAATATTAGAAAGAAAGTTAGGGTGATGAAAAAAAGCTACAAGTAAAAATCATAGAACCTCACCAAAATATAAAGAAGCATTAGAACAAAGCAAAACAAACTAATATATTAGTAGTCTGTGGTTATGATGATGCCTATTTTAATATTAGTGAAGATGATGAAACAAAAAGCCAATTTCAGTTTAGCTTATGTGAAATTTGGAACTGGTGCTATTCCAATCGTATCTTCATTTGAAAGAGGAAATAAAAGATTCTTTAGTAGAAGTTGAGATTGGAGATCAAAAATTTAAAAATTATATATTAAATCCTGAAGGTACTGTAACATTAGCTGTCACTAAAAAGTTATCTTAAAAATTTTCGGTGGTAGTGAATATGCTAATTTATTATGCAGAGAAAGTACTCAAGGGAAAATTTTTGGACTGTAAAATTAAAAATCGTATACAAGGGAAAATGTACCAGTAGACTTTCTGAAATATTTACCACAAGAAGTTATTGAATTAATAAAAAACGGTAGATTACGTTAATTTAGAATATACTTTATCAACTTCAGATAATAGATTATTAAATGAACTACTAGAAAAAAATAACTCAAGATTCATTATTAGCTTTTACAGGAAATATTAGTGCCGATTTAGACACATCTAGAGTTAGTGTTTTTGAAAAATAAAAAAATACTAATAAAAAACACTTTCGTTTAAAAATACGTAGTGGAACTTTTTATACTATTAGAAAAATGTAATACAATTGTGGGGGACTGTATTGTCCCTTATTATTGTATTTTTATATTAAAAAGGAAATTGAACTTACCCGTTTTTCGTTTGCTTTTATTGTTAAGGTTATGTTATAATAGTAATATAACAAAGAAAAGTGAGATTTTATATTATGAACAAATTTGTAGCAGATAATCTTACAAATCCATCATTGCTTGTAATTTTAAGTTTCTTTGCTGTTTTTTATTTTATTTCTTTCGATAGCCGCATTCGGTTATGAGAAAAACTGGGCTTGTTTTTTTATTATAATTGCTTTCATATTAATAATACCGATTAATTTATATTTTTCAGTAATTAAGAACTTGAGTAATCCTGATAATATTTCAGAATATTATAATGTTGAAATGAAAAATGAAGATAATTACAATGAACTTATTTTTTTAAAGAAAAATAATATTAAGGTAGATTACGAACTTGTTATAGCTACAGAAGTTAAATTCAAAAATTGAAAGTGATGATAATGAATTAATTATTTCAAACACAAGTAACAATAACAAAAAAAGAATTACAAAAGAAGAAATGCAAGAATATTTAGGTAAGATTAAAAAATAAAAATAATCGATAAAAAAATATAGATAATATTATGGAATATTATCTATTTCTGTTTTAAACTAAAAGAGGAGGTCATTACGAATGAGAAAAATATTACTCAGTATTTTAGGGGTTATTATATTAATAGGTGGTTCTTTCTTTTTATAAGAGTGGCTATCTAGAAAAGATTTTATCTAGAACAACAATTCCTTTTTCTATTTTTAAAAGAAAATACAAAAATTGATATTAGTAAAAAGAAATTGAAATCCATTCAATTCCTGAAACAGCTAAAGTAAAAGAGGAACTGTCTGATATTACTAAAAAGTTTTCATTAGATAATAAGGAAAAAGCCTTTAATTCAATCTAATAATATAGATGATCAATCAAAAGAATTGTTAGAAAAAGAATTTGATGCATATATTCCGTTCCTAATAATTTTATAGGAAAAGCTAATATTATAGGCTTTAAAGTTACTAATCAAGGTGTAGGAGTATTGGTGAATTTTGCTGTATATCAAGACTCTAAAGATATAAAAATAATATTTTTACTTTTTAAGAAAAAGATTCTGTTTATAGTGTATCAAAAGAACAAGAATTGATTAGTGATGCAGCACTATTAGAATTACCTGATAATTACAATTTTGATAAAAATAATAGAAAGTAATAACTTAATAAATAATTTATTCAAAAAAAGATTTTTAGTGTTAACTTCCCTGTTCTTAAATCAGTTTTAGGAGAACAAAATAATGTAACTTCAGAAATTAATTATATTTATCAAAAATCAATTAATACAATTAACTAGAACATTCGGACTTAAAGATAAAGTTGAAGATTTTAGTATCACAATACCAATAGATAATATATCGGTAGAAAAATACAGATAAATAAATAGGGCATATAAGTGCTCTATTTATTTTATTTTTAGGATATGCTACAATAAATAAAGAAAAAGTAAAAGTAACAGGAGGTCATATTATGACAAATCAACCAAAAAGGAAAAAGGTTTTATTAATTGCTGAAAAATCAGCAAAAGATGATATTCAAAAAATATATGAAAAACATAAAATGAATTTCCATTTCAATTAGATTTTTCTAATTTTGCGGGTCACGTAGTAGAACTACCAATGCCAGGAGATATTAAAGATGAGTGGAAGTTATGGAAATTAGAAAATTTACCTATGGTTCCAGAAAAATGGCAATACCAAGTTAATCAAGATAAGAAATCTTTTTATGACAATGTATATTCTATGTTAAAAAAAGGGAATTATGATTTTATAATAAATGCTGGAGACTTTGAAAGAGAAGGGCAATTGATTCAAGACGCTTTTTTTGAAACTTTAGAACCAAATTTAAAAACCATTCCAATTTATAGATTATGGTCTAATGATCTTCAAGATGAATCCGTAGTGAACGCTTTTAAAAATTTATTGATGGAAAATGATAATTTACCTAATTCAGGTACAGTAAAAAAATTTATCAGACGCTGCATTTTTTTAAGAGCGAGGTTTGATTGGCTTTTTAGGGCTTGAATACAACTCAATTATTATCTTTAAAAGCAGAAACAAAAATTGCCTCTGGTCGAGTACAAAATGCCAGTATTAAAGATAATAATTGATAGAGAACTAGAAATTAAAAAAATTTTAAACCTAAAACATTTTGGACAATAAAAAGCTACATTTAAAACAGATGAAGGATATGAATATACAGGAACATTAGTAGATAATGAAAAATAAAAATTATACAATTTGATACTAAAGAATCTGCTGAAGAAATATATAATCAAATTTCAGGAAAGGTTTTATATCAGAATTTTTCTAAAAAAAGTAGCTAGAGAAAAAGCTCCTAGTTTTTATTCTATGGCAGGGATTACAAGCTGCTGCAGCTAAACTATATAATATAAAGTTAGATGATTCAGCATCAGCATTACAATTTTTATATGAAAAAGAAATTATTAAGTTATCCTAGAACAGATTCATCATATATTTCTGAGGAAGAATCAAAGAATTTAGAAGGTATATTAAAGGTTGTATTTGAACATCCAGATTTAACACAATACAAATCTTTGATTTCATCAGAACTAGTTGATCAATTTCCCAAAAATAAAAGTTATGTAGATAATGCTAAATGTAAAAGCTCATACAGCGTTAACTCCAGTTAAAAAAATAGTTTTGCTGATTTAGGAAATTAACAGATTTACAAAAGAAAATATATTACTTAGTAGTCAGATCTATATTATTACCGTTTTTAGGGGATATAAAAAGAAAAACAGAATTAATAACAGAAATTAATTCATTTAAATTTAAGACACAAGGAAGTGTTATCCTTGAAAAAGGATGGTCTCAAGCTGTACCAGAATATACTTCTAAGGATCAAATTTTACCAATTGTAAATAAAGGAGATTTTGTTGATCACAATAATTCTGAATTAAAAGAAGGAAAAACTACACCACCTTCTAGATATAATACATCTTCATTAATTACAGTAATGGAAAAATATCCATAGATTACTAGAAGATAAACACGATAAAGAAGTTCTGAAAAAGCAGAGGGATTAGGTCGACCATCAACTCGAAGTCAAATATTGACTAAAAATAGCTAGTAGTGGTATGGTTGAATTAGATAAGAAACAAAAATTTTATTGCTACAGATTTTGGAATAGAAGTTATTGACAAAATAGGAAATAGAGCTTTATTATCTCCAGAATTAACAGCATCTTGGGAATCGAGGCTTCAAGATTTAGAAGAAGGATTATTGTCTCCTGAAAAAAATTATATTCTGAAATGGTTGAATATACTAAAAAAAGTATGTGATCAATTATTACATTTTAGATTTTTGAATTAAAGCATAAACCAGCAAACAAAACAAATAATACCTTTGAAGTTGCTGGAAGAACAATTCATAAAGCAAAAAACAGGATATTATGATGATAAATTTAAAGAATATTTATCTGATTTAGAAGAAGCTAAAAGAAAATTCATTACCAGAACCTGAAAGAAGAGGATTTTTGGTTGAAAAATAAAATAGAAAAATTCAAAAATGGTACAAGTTGGTAATTTTTCTCAAAAAGATATAGAAAAACTTTTCGCTAGTGAAATTGTTGAAAAAGAATTCGCTTGGAAAGATAATAATAATAAAAAGTAAGATAGGATTAAAAATTAAATGAAGATAGTACGGGTGTAGAATTTGTATTCGGACAGAAAAAAATTGAATCAATAATAGTAAATGGCAAACAAGCTGTGAGAATTTCTGGAACAAAAAAACAGACAAAACAAGTTATTCTTTTTATAAATTTGAAGATAGTGACGTATTATATAATACTTCAATAGGTGGAGTTGAAATTTCTGTACAAGATTTAGAAAAAAATTACTAAATGGTGAAAAAAATTAACTAATAAATTTAAAAAAATAAAAAAAGGTGAAGAATTCGAAGCTTTTTTTAAGTATTAAAGAAAAATAAATACCATTTTGACTTTCCACAAAACAATGATGTATATATAACAGTAAATAACAAACCTGTGTATAAAATAAAAATCGAAAGACAAAAGTATTTTTATAAATATGATAATATTTTTTTATATCGGAAAAATATTCTAGTCATAAATTGACAAAAAGAAGAGTTAAATGAATTATTAACTAAAAAAAGAATTATATCTAACTGATTTAGTATCAGAAAAAAGGAACAACATTTGCTGCAAAATTAGTTTTTAAAAAAATAATAAAAATAGAATATGAGTTTTAAAAATGACCATAATAAAAAGAGAGTTTTTATACGGCTCTTTTTTATTGTAATATTGATCAAGTTGATATAATAAATTATTATACTGTGATAAGAAAAGTTTACAGTCTTCATTTTCAATCAAAGCCTAACACACGCTGAATACAACTATGAAGCATAGCGTAGTCAGCTTTATAGTAATGATTTGTTCGAGGATTTAAAGATCTTAGTGTCATATAAATAGGATAAACCTTATATTCGGGAAGAAATTCTTTTTATTTTTATAATAATTTACTAATTGATCTCTTGACTGATCGGAAGCAATTTTATTTTCTATTAAAAATAACAGTTTTTAGATTTTGGAGATACAATAAATAAATCAAAATAACAATCATCTAATTTAAATTCACGCATTACAGAATAATCAGATAATACTAAATCATCAAAAGTTCAGACCTCTATCTTGATTATAATCAGAATCTTCCATCTCTTTTTAAAAATAGTTCTAAGAAATAAGAAAACATTCCGTGATTTTTCTTTTATGATCAAATAAATACCTTAATATATTACTATGTAATATTTCTTGATCGAAAAAAACCTAATGCATTGAATGTAGAAAATTCATCACAACTATTTTCTTCTGATATATTGTTTGTTAAAAATTTTCATTAATATAAAAAAATCCTCCTAATTTAATTCTTTTTGCAAACACTAAAATAACTGTATATTTTTAGAGAAGTTTTATCTGGACCAATATTTTCTACACACGTCTGAAAAACAACCTCCCTTTTAGTACTTTCTTTAATTTCTTTTGATAATTTGTTTACCTACTTCACTCGAAGCAATACCTACTGTCTCGATAAAATCTAATTCTATTTTTTTCTATCCTTGAAACAGAATAAAAAAACGGTCGTCCTTTATCATCAGAAATCATTATAATATCAGATTTTTAGAATTTACTAAATCACCAAAAAGCACTAGTATTGTGAGCTACAAAAATGTGTGTTTGCGTAATTTTTAGCAGGATCATAAATTGGATTATAATATGTAGATGCTAAAAATTAGGATCACTATCTATAATTTCTTGAGCATTTTTACCACCAGGTTTAAATATGATAGATTTGTCAAATAAAAATATTTTATTTTTATCTATCAACAACTCATTTTTAACAGGAATATTTTTTTGCATTAATTATCGTAAAAAAATAAAAACTATTTAAGAATAGTATTATTGTAGCAAAAATAATTAATGTTTTTCCTCAATTTATAAAACATCCTCACAATAATCCCTGTAATTCACTTTTTTTAATTTTAACATAGCTTGGTGATATACAGCATTTAATGATACTACATTTGAATATCCTAATTCTTTTTACAATTTCACTTTTTGTCTTTTTAGGCATATCTATACCAAATAAACTTTTAATGATATATTGTTCATTTTCATTTAATAATTCTATATTTAATCTTAAAGTTTCAACTTGTTCATTATATAAAAATCTCATCAGATATATTTACATTATCAGGGATATTTTTCGATAAGATTTAATGGTCGATCAGTACTTTGATCATCGGTATTGTATTCCAAATTATTTGTCTCGAGGTAACATTTCAGTCATTTCTATTACCTTTTCTCGAGAAAAACCAATACTTTTATATTCTTCATCATTGGGCTCTCTACCATATTTTTGCAAAGATCTCTCTTTTTAATGTTGAAATTTTGTTTAAATTTTCAACAATTTTAATAGGATATCTAATTGTCCTAGAATTATTAGATAAATATCTAGTTACAGAATGACGAATCCACCAAGTCGCATAAGTACTAAATTTATTATTGGAATCTAAATCGAATTTTTCAATTGCTCTATTCAATCCAAAAACCTTCTTGGATTAAATCTTCAAAATCTACATTTCTTCCTTTATATTTATTTGCGATTTTTTTATAACTAATCTGTAATTATATTGGACTAATAAATCTCTGGCTTCTATATCTCCCTCATTTATAGCTTTTATCCAATAATTCATATTCTTCATCTTTATTTAATAAAGGGAGATCCATATCTTTTTAAAGTTATTTATAATAAAAACTAGTAGCACAATTACTAGCTCTTGAATAATTAGATTTTTTCAAAATTACACCACCACTTATTATCTATTAATTTTTAATAGATATTTTTCAAATTTTCTCATTGCACCTATATTTCTATATTTATTTCTTTGTCTTTTGTTTTTGTATAAAGTTTTGGGGAAAATTTTTATATAATTTTTCTTGATTTTATCAAAAAAACCTATACATTTTTGTAGTAGGATTTCCATCAATACTTCCATTATAACCATTATAATAAGCATTAAATAAATCTACATATTTCCTTCTACAATTCTACGTCTTTTTAAATCACGTTCTTCTTGCAGGAAAGCTACTCTAAAAATTTTTTTAACTCCATTTTTTTCTAATTTCCCTATCAATATATTGTTTGGGATATTGAACAATAGCGTGTTCTATTAATCTGCGAGATACATTAACTGATTCTCCTACATACGGTTTATAATTTTTGTTTTGTTATACATAATATAAATACCTGGTTTTTGTGGAACTAAATTTTTATTTTCTATTAAATCAGATAATTCAACACTACGGAGTGATAAAATAGTAGATTTCCTTTGATTTTTCAAATATCGACTCTTTTATTCTTCGCATTTTTACTCCTATCTATATACTAAATTAATTTTTATCACCAAATAAATAAATGTGAAGAATAAAATTATACACATACTTAACAACAATATATTTGTTGGATTTGACATTTCTTGTTTTAATAAAAGCTAGTTTATATTTATTTGTATCTTTTAAACTTTTCACACCTACTAAATTTTCTTTTTGAATTTTTCTTTTAAATCATTATCAAGTTGAATCTTAGGTGGTAATACTATTGTATCTTGTAACGAATTATAATCTTGTTTTTCTCTATAGGTTGTACTGTTTTATGTTCAATCCCCATAGGTATCGGCTCATATATAGTTTTTCGAATGCTGCAGATGGTTGTCTTTTAATCGGAATCTTAACCGCAATACCTTTTGATTCAGGAAAACTAGAAACTTTTTAACAGACACCAACAAGCTTTTCGCCTCTTCTAATGTTGAATCTATTTCTTCAAATAATTCCAACAATTCCCTTTGCATCTCACTATCCATAACCAAAACCTCCTTGTGTTTTATCTATATTATTAAGAAAAACTTATTATTCACCTACAATAATTATAACAGATTTTTACCAAGAAAGTCAACTTCGAGAACCTCTTCAAAAGAAATGCAATATTTTTTTATCTATTTTGTTTTTATAATATATTAAATAAAGTTATTAAATAGAAAAAAATATATGTTTTTTTATATAATTAATTTATCTAATATAAAAATATAATAATAAAAACACAATCAAAAATAAATAAAAATAAAATAATAAATATACACTCCTAAGTGAAACTTATTCGCTCCTTAGCGTAAAAAAATAAAAAAATTAATAAAATAAATAAACAATTATATATTCGCTCCTTAGCAAAAATATTCGCTCCTTAGCGTTTTTTTAAACAAAAAATTCAAATTATATATTATTCGCTCCTTAGCAAAAATATTCACTCCTTAGTGTTAATTGAATTTTTAAAAAAACTTTTTATATATAATTACAATCAAAAACTAATATAAACTAATTAAAATAACAATAAAAAAATTATATATTATTTGTAAAAATAAAAACATTATAAAAATAATTGATATAAAGATTGTGATAGTATTATTGGTGAACATTGTAAAAATATATTCTTGTGAGATTTAAATTGTGTGATTATACAATTTACTTGAATATATTTTTAAGATACCTAACAAAATATATATTTCTATATATTTACTATTACAACAAACTTTTTATCGTTTTTGTATACATATAATTTCCACACAAATAGAGTGTTGATGCTAACTATTTATTATCTTTTTCTATATGGCTTGGGGAATAATATAAAATCTATTATAGATTTTATATCCCTAGCCCCCACCTTTAATATGTTAGATGAAAATATATTAAATATTTTCACCTTAGTATTTTAGGTGGGGAGAAAGATAATTGAAATAGTTACGTCACACTCTACACGGAAATTGTATGTATCAAACGATTGAAAGTTGTTGTAGTAGACAGCAACTAACACGGTTGATGCTGTTTGGTATACGCAGTTGAAACACACTCCCAAACATAAAAATCAAAGTTGCATTTTTAGGTATAAGAAAAAGTAGAGTAGTTATAACTACTCTCTTTTTATCAATTTTATGCTAAAATAAATAATAGAAATAAAAAGGTGGTGATTTTTTTATGAGAAAAAGTATTGCTTGACACAATTAAACAATTAAATACTCAAGATATAGAAGTTTTTGACTTCTCTTTATTTATATAGAGCAATGGATTTCGAGCAAATACTAAAATATATCTATAAAATTGATGGAGATACAGCATCTGACAAAAGAAAGAAAAACATTGATTCGAAAAAAATTATCTGGAGAAGGACTTATTACATTTTTCAGTATATTTACCTAATAAAGAAGCGGCTCAGATAACTAATAAAGGAATTGAAATTGTAAGATATGTAAAAGATTTACAGAGTACTATTTTTAATACTGAAACAAAAAGTAGTAAAGCGTGGTTATTATACAGTTGCAGATTTAAATTTAAATACTCGACTGATAAATCATCAAGTGCATTTAAATCAATTTATACTAGAATTTACTGAACGAGCTAGAAAAAAATAAAAAAATTCCTTGGATATATACAGATGAGAAATTTTTAAGTAGTTATATTAACATCCGTCCTGATGGATTGTTATCTATTTTAAACTATGATTTTTATTGAAACTGATATGGCTACAGAAAAGTAAAGCTCAATTAATAGAAAAAAATGGCAACATTATAGATCTTTTTAAATACAGATGAATTTAAAAAAATAAATCTAGAAAAAAATTATAGTCTTGTTTACGATTGAAAAATATTATTTCTAGAAAAAATTGAAAAATAGAATAGCAATGGTAAAACAAACTATTATAGATTACTTATTAGATGATATTAGTGATGATTTTGATATAATAATTGATACTAGAGAAAATTTAATTAATTATATTTTTGAATCATTGTTACCAAAAAAACAGTAAATAAAAAAATATTGATGAGAATAAAATATTACATTATTTTCAAAAAAAGAAATTGGATAATCTCGTATGGTTATACATTCCAGAATATTTTTTTAATAAATATTACAATTATTATATTAGACAAGTTGATAAAGAAGGTAAAATAATTATGCGTAATCAACAACCACAAGAATATTTTTGTTGATTTCTATTTTAATAAAGGAATTGTCCGTACTGAGTAAAATTAGATTTTTCACACGACACAATAATTTCTTCAAAGAACGCTTTGGTAGAAATTTTAAATATATAATTATAACCAATAATATAAATGAATTATATCAAGATATGAAACTTTTTAGGGCCTGTATCTTTTACTAGTAATGATATAACTATATTTGATACTAAAAATTTTTGAAAAACAAAAAGATTTATACCAAAAATCTTTTAATTTTAGATAATTTTGGCTCTGTATATAAAGTAGGAAGTACTGATCATTCAAGACGTGATTTTTATTATTCTTTAAATGCATTAAAAAGCGATTAATCAAAAAGTAGGTAGAGTCAATGCGAAGTAATAGATTAAGGGAATTAAACAAAACAAGTAAAGGTAGTAAAAATATTTATTTCATTTTTAATTATTTCTGTTATATTATTATTTGGATATAAATTTTATTTAGATAAAAAGAAAGGTGTTGATATTGTTGAAAAAAAGCAAATTATGACTATATAAATTCACTAATTAGTAATAATTCTCAACCGACAGAAACATTATTAATAAAAAGATTATCTAATAGTTACAAAAATTAAAGCTGATGAAGTTTTTTTACTATAGGGGTACCCGATTCTAGCACTATAAAAAAACATTAGCAAAAAGAGGATTATAATATAGATAGTATATCTGGATTTAAAAAGCTAGAATAAATTATTTTAATTATTTAAATAAGTATTATATTAGATCTATCTATTCTGAAAAATGATCTTATATATTCTAATCAAATTATTGAAAAAGATGATTTATACAAATGGAAAAATTTGATGAATTACAACAAGAATTTACATTAAATCCTACACAAGAAAATTATGAAAAGGTTATAAAATACAAAAAGAAAAACTCAGTATTTAACTAGGAGGTACTCATAAATATTATGATGATAAAAAACAAACAACAAATTTAAATATCTTAGCATTAGTATATTGTTAATGTTATATACACTATTTAATAATATGAATATAACTTTAGCTGTAACTGCTGATGACAAAAAAAGCTGCAATTAATAGATTCAGCGATCCAATCAAGGATTCAAACACATTGATAACTTATGTTGGTGTAGGTTTATTAGTTATTAGTGCTATTGTCGCAACATTAGGTGGTATTATGGGGGCTAAAAGAATTAGTCACGGATTAATGATAGGAAACAGTTCTCAAGTAAAAAAAGATGCAGAAAAATCTAGTGAAAATTTTTAATCCATACAGCTATTGTATTTGCATTTTCTGGAATACTCGCTATAATTGTAGGATATTTAGAATTATTTTTAATAAATAAAAAGAAGATAGAATTAATTTTCTATCTTCTTAATTTTTCTCTTTTACTATTGATGTAGCAACAACAGAAATTGCAAATCCGCCTAATGTAATATAATATAATTTATAAACGTAATTAATGTCATTTCTTAATTGTTTATTTAAAAAATTCATTTGCAATATTTGATTGTAAAACACCGTTTCCTTTGTACAGCAACATTATCTGAATTTTCTGAATTTTTATTAACTTCATCTTTATTCTCTTTATTCACTGGTGCTGGATTATCTTGCATTTTCTTGAACAAACATTTGTTTTACAAGTCCACCAACTTCACTCAATTTAGCTTTTATCTACTTGAACACCTGTTACTAAAAATTCTATTAAATGATGTATTATAATATGGTGGATCAACTTCACAAGTATATAATGTTAATAATTTTGCATAATTAACAAGCTCTGGTGATGCTAAATGTTTAATAGAATTATCTGATTGTCTTAATTCAGACACTTTTTCTGTTTTTTTAAATCAGATGTAACTGATTTAATTTTATCTGAAAAACTCTACTTGAGGAAAAATCATCTTCAGTATATACCATTGAATCTTCTCTTGGCACAACAACTTTACTAATTAATTTGTATGTATATACATATTCATCATCAGATACATAAGCCGTTATCCCATTTACATTTGTTGCGGGTTGTAATGCAGACATTCCCCTACCAAAATTCCAATCAGCAAAGTTATGAGCTGCAACAGCATAATTCCCGAATTTATTCAAATCCTGACCTGGTTTTATTGTTCCCGCTCCATAAGTTAAAAACTCTATCTGAAGTACCCTCAAATATTTGTAAATTAACTTTTTAAGTCTGGAATAATTAATCTTGATTTTTAGAAATAATTTTTGTTTAGTATTATTCCTAAATTTTTCTAGTTCCTCCGCACTACTAAGATCATTTGTGTTCTCACCACCATAAGTCACATCGCCATCAGAAAAATTAGTTTCTTGAGTGACTTTAGCTCCTTCTAATGGCTGATACGACTTAGTAAATTGTGTAGTAGGGGTACTATAAATAAACCAAGCTAAATAAAAAGTTTACACTTATTAGAACTATACTTAGTATAGTAAAAAATATATTTTAATATTCTATAAATCATTAAGTTCCCCCTTTTTATAACTATGCAGATTCTTTTTATCTGTATGAAACGAGGGATTAGTTTTCCTTGTTCATCTTCATCTAATATAACTACAGGTAAGTCATCAACTAATAAATCATCTATTCTATTTCCAACCATAGATTTTGCTAAATTTGTAATATGCTCAGAAATATCTTGTGTAATTGCTGTATTAGAAACTACGGCTACACCTGTAAACTTATTATTATCATCTGTTTCAGTAGAGAATAATAATAATGAATTATAATTTAATGAGTTCATATATTGTATTATTGCTTTAGTGTTTTTCTGGATTATCATTTTCTATTTTTTTATAAATTTCATCCTTTGTCATATTCGGGTAAAAAAACGTTTGTAATAATTTAATAAATTATTATTATTAACATTTTCATAACCAAATTTATTTGTTTTGTGCAGTATAATATCCGATATGTATTGTATCCAACAAAGTTTCTACAGTTTCTTTATTCAATAAATCTTTTTAATGTTAAATTCATATATATTTTACGACCTTTTAATTATTTAATTTCTTCTCTGCTTCAGCAATTCTCACATTGTATTGATCAATCATTTCTTTTTCTTGCTGACAGCAAATAAGTTTTTACTGTTTGCATCTTCTAAAGCTTTTAAAAACTTTGATTCAATAAATTAGAGACTTTTTAATTTTTCATCAGTATTTAATTTATCTTTTTCAATAATTCATCTAAATCCTGGAAATTCATTGTTAATTCTTGTACTAAAGGTTTCGAAGCATCAACACCACTCTTATAATAAAGACCAGTTCCTACTCCTAACCCACCTAGAACGATTGTACCCGATAATAAAGCAATCATAAATTTCTTACTCCCCTTTTTCTTAACTTTTTGGAGTTTTTAACGGTTTAGGCTCACGTAAAGGTTTTTTTCTTTTCTTTTTAGAAATGCTTTTCGTCTTCAATAGGAGTATCTAAATTTAAATCATCACCGAATTCATCATCCTCTGATAATTTTTAACTTATTTGGAGCTTTTGAATAATTGGATTCCTTTTTATCCCACTAAACATTGATTTTGTTTTTTTGTTGGTTTTGATTGATATGATTCATCATCACTAAATTCATCCAAATTTAAATCTAAATCACCAAACTCATCATCCTCCTGGTTATTATCAAAACCAATTAAATTAGAATTCTTAGTTGGTGCTGTTTCTTTTTAAATACAGAATTGCCTGTATTTTTTTTCTTCTTCACCATATCTAAATGGTTCTGCTACCAAAGAATCTTTTTGGCATAAAACTATCTAATACATTTTTTTCTTAGGAGGTTGTAGATTTTTGTTCTTGTGGTTCTATTTCATCTGAACTAACCTCATTTTCATTTTTCTTCTTTTTATCTTCCAACTCATATGATTTTAATGGATCAATTATTGGCAAATCTTCTTTTTATTGAACTGAATCTTCCCCTACTATTTGAATAAATAGTAGGGTCATTATCTTCTAATGATGTATCTAAATTTTTCTAATCCTTCAGTTGAAAAATCTGCCCACGGATCTGGCTCTGGTTCTGGTTCTTTTTCCTTAACTACAATTGAATAAGCCAATCCAATAAATCCTGTTTTTTTCTTGATTAAAAAGGTAGTTGGAGTTTTGGATTTCTGAATTTCCAAGTAATATATCTACTTTTCCTTATCAAATTCAAAATCATCAGCAACTAGATTTTTTTAGAATCATCAATAGTTCTATCTGTTCTTATTGGACGAACCATTACATCTACTGCTTCCACATTAATATCTTCAGGAATTCGATATTCCATTTCTGGAATATTATAATTCCCTGGATTATGTCCAAGCATTAAATAATGTTCATATAACCTATATAATTCTTGCTCACTAGGAATTTCTTCAAAATCTCTAACAGCATTGCTTTTTCAACCATTAATTCAAATAAAAATTTCTTTTTTTAAGATCTACGGTTTTTTCCTTTAATGGTAACGAATATTTTAATTACTTCTTTAATATCTTTTTCTACAGTAAACCCATTATTAAGATATTCTTCTGAAAAAGAGATCTGTTCACTTAGATCTTCTTCATCAAATGATACTTTAATTCCAAAAAAATATTAATTAAGTCTTTTTGTCAATGTTCGTCCTTCTGGTAATGTTATTCTTACCGAAGAATTAGCTTTAAATTTAATTTTTCGCCATATTTTTTTCACCTGTCTATTTATATTTTTAACTTACTGTTTAATCTAGCAAAAAGTTTCATTAGCATTTGTTTGAACAATTGGTTTCATTGTTTCTTTTAACTTTTTGTCCTCTTCTATAAATTCAATCTCTATTTCATTGTCCTCATTTTTTATTTTGCTTATCAAAACCTGTTTTTAATAAAGGCAAATCTTTTTTTATTTTTTTATCTACAAATTTTTGTAATATCAGATTGAATATTTAAAATACTTAGCATAGCATCATTATAAACAGATTTACTCTTAGTTGCTTTAGCTAATTCTACTTCAGCTTTTTGTTTAGCCTTTTCTAAGATACTACGTGCCTCAATATCAGCTTGTTTTTGCATCTGATAATAATTTATCTGCTTCGTTTTTTTGCATTTTCTTTAATATTTTTTTAGCAAAGATTTGAGCTTCTTTTAATGTCTCAGATACTTTTTTTCTAATTCAATAGCCTCAATTTTTTTCTGACTTTTTTTCTACTTCTTCTTGTAGTTCTTTTTCCAAAGAATCAATTATTTCAGTCGCTTGAGACATAGATTCTTCATAAAGCTGAATCTCTTTTTCTTTCAATTCATTATCACGTTGTAATTCCATTGATACTTTTTTTAGATTTTTCTAAATTATCAATCAATTTTCTAATCAATTCATTATCACTAGTATTTTTCATCTGATACATCTTGCAATAATTCTTGTTGAGCCTTTTTCTTTAAAATGCTTATCAAAACCATCTGGAATAATAGGAAGAACGTTTTCAAAGCCATCAATTTCTCCTACTTCTTCTACTGATTCCTCTATTTCCATTTCTAACATTTCATCATTTTTCTTTCTTTTTTTGTTTTTAACTTTTGTCATATTATCACAGTCCTTTTTAATATTTTTTTATTATAGCATATTTTATTACAATTAATAGCTGTTTCTCTCATTATAACATAAAAAAATGTAATCTTGTAAAGAAAAAGAGAGAATTAGATATCAACCTAATTCTCTCTACTAAAAATTCTATTAAATTAGATCAGCATCGTCAAGATCACCTAATCTTTTATTTAAAGGTACACTTCCAGCAAATTGTTTTGGAGCTTCAATATATAAACCATCTACTCGAGTATCTAAGAATAATTTACCATCATATTCGTGAGTACCAATCACTACTGATGAAGAAACTTTTGCTCCCTTAACTAATTTAGCAGCAATTGCGTTTGCTTCTGCTTCTGTTTCAACGAAAAAGTCAAAATTTTGCAGCTAAACTATGATATTTTTTTCATCCTCAACAAAAATCAGTTCCTAGTCTAGAATTGATAATATCTGCTGAGTTATTTAAATTTACAAAAGTCGATACAACATAATTTCCAGATGTACCAATTGCTCTTACTACAGCATCTTTCCCTGCAAAACTAGTAATTCTTGCTCTGAATTCTTTACCTCGTTTCTTTGTTTCATATGCTTGCCCTGCGTCTTGTACTGTCACAAATTTTGTTTCTTTTTTTGTTTCTGTCATTTTTATTTCCTCGTTTTTTTATTTTTATTTTTAGTTTTTGCATCAGACTTTTTAAAAATAGAAGATGCGAATTCGGAATTAAAGACTCGAACTTTAACAACTTAACTAGTCGTTGACTACCTAGTTTCCGATAAAAATCTATATAAAACTATATAAAAATTTTTTTATGCATATACATATGAATTAATCATTTATTATTATTGCGACGAACAGATCAAATACTTCAAAAATGAGTATCGGATCCCGTACCTCTAATGTATTTCAATTATAGGCAATCGAACTCGCAATTAATCGTCCTATTATTTTTCCAATTAAGAATTTAGAAGTAGATTAACCTTTAAAGACGTATATGCTGAGAATATAATATATTATATTTATGGCGGGAGATCAACTCCCATAATAGCCCCAAAAGAAGGAAGAAAGGGGCTTTATTTGGCGAGGTCTTTTTCAACCTCATAATACCTACTCAATATCCTTGTGTATCGACCAATAAATAGTAAGAATTTAAACTTGCAATTAACCTTTAATAATTAGAAGTATATTGGTTAACTCAACACAAGGGGTTTTATGGTGGGAGATCAACTCCCATAATAGCCCCAAAGAAGGAAGAAAGGGGCTTATTTGGCGAGGTCTTTTTCAACCTCATAATAATATTTTTCTATATTTATTATAGCATATTTTTTTATAAAAAAATGCAACTATATAAATAGAAAATTGCGGGAGGTGGATTTGAACCACCGACCTTTGGGTTATGAGCCCAAAAAAACTACCAGACTGTTATATCCCGCTATAATAATATGGAGGATAGAGTGGGATTCGAACCCACGCACGCTTTTATACGCCTATCGGTTTTCAAGACCGAACTCTTCAACCACTTGAGTATCTATCCAAAAAAATACATCTATAATCAAGATGTAAAAACTCCGATAACAGGCTCGAACCTGTGACCCTTTGATTAACTGTGAAACCAAAAAAATATAGAAGAATGTAAAACTTCTAATTTACGGATCGTTTAAAGTCAGTGTTCACAATGACTTAAGCAATAATAAATTACTTAAATAAAATTATAAAAATTAATTAGTATATTTCACCACGTAGGTATAGCAACATCAATTAATTCTATAAAGTATAAAATTAAAATTCCACACAGAGCCACAACTTAGATATCTTCTTTTAGTTCTGGTTAAGCAGAATATTTCAGAAATGTCATATCTAGGACAATAAATAATTTGAATAAATAAATTTCATTTTTGGCACAGGAAGGAGGAGTCGAACCCCCACCTAAAGTTTTGGAGACTTTGGTTCTTCCATTAAACTATTCCTGCATAAAAATCGAGGAGTTAGGTCACACCCTTATATAACTCGTAATGTCTTAAGGTTTTTATTTACGCCAAAACGCAACTTTTGACGAAGTTGTGTAGGAAAAATCACAAACTTCTAGTATCCCTTATACTAGTTTAGACTATTTTCTTCTACCTAAATAGAGGGCGTGTCACATCTATTTGCTTGTAGTTTTACTTTCCCTGTTTACCAGCAGGTTATCCAGTATTTACCTGGGGAGAATCAACCGCACGTTCTCCTAGTCTTGAATCGGTAAAAATATTAATAGTATGTTTAAACGAGTAACTCCTCGAAATGGACTATGAAGGATTCGAACCTACGACCGATCGGTTATGAGCCGATTGCTCTTACCATCTGAGCTAATAGTCCTCTATAGCCCCAAAAGAAGGAAGAAAGGGGCTTAATTGGTGAGGTCTTTCAACCTCATAATATTATTATAGCATATTAAATTCGAATTGTCAACTATAATTTTTATAATTTTTAATTTTTTTAAAAAAAGAATATATCAATTCATTTATTCTTGCTATAAATATATTATAGCATACTTTTTAAAAATGAAATCAAGTTTTTTTATAAAAAGATATAATCTTTTTAATTAAGATTATATCCTTTATTATAGCATATTTAATTAGAAAAAAATTATTGGTTTAAAACTTTTAATATTGTCTTTTTATCTTCTGGAGTAATTGATAGATTATATTTCTTAGCTATATATAAATATTTTTTTCTACATAAGTTTTATGATAATCTTTATTGCTAGGCAACCATTCAGAAGGTCCTTTTGCTCCTTTTTCTCTATTTTTCTATACTACTTACAGCTAATAAGTTTTTCAGGATCATTTTGCAAATTTTTTTCCTTTTGATCAGCAGTCCAAGAAAAATGCACCACTATTGTTTGCTCTATTCAATGGGAAAAATATGATCGATGTCTATTTTTTTCTTATCTTCTATTAAATTACCACTATACACATCTATCCAACGCCCTAATTTTTACTTTTACCGTGTGCAACTGTATGCCATTTTGCATCACGTTGTAGAATATCTTCTCTAACTGTTTTTTTAATTTTTTTACCTTTAATCCAGTGATTATAATCAGTTCTATTATATGGTTTGACTGATAAAGGGGCTATTTTTAACACCATTAAAAAGATCATTTGACTCATTGTTTAAATTATTTTTTTCTCAATATTATCTTTCGAATTTTTGAACATTTGAAGTATTATCTTCTTTTTTTATTAAATTCATTAACTGACTTATTAATTTCTTCTACTTTTTTTGTTCGCCAGCGGTTGTAACTTTATCTTTAAGATCCTTAGTTGTGTTACATCCAGATAAAAATCAGAGTACTAAACAATAATAATATTATTTTTTTAAAACTACTCATTTTAATTACCATAAAGTTAATTTTGTTTTATATTATTTATTTTCATAAAAAAATACTATACAAATAACTTTTCCTTTCTTTATTGTTTTTAATATGTTTCATAAAAATATTTCACTTCTTTCAGTAAATATTATATATCTAAATTATAAATTTATAAATAATATATTTTTATAAAAATACTATTGACAAATAATTTCAATTGATATATAATATAAATATAAGTTAAACAAAGACAACTAATCCTCTATATTATATTCCTTTCTTTCTGAGGATAGTTTGTGATATTATATCACCGATGAGATTAACATAGGTCAAATCCGTATTTATAAAAAAACGCTATCAATCGTAGTTTGATAAAAATATACCTTAGAGAAGCAATGCGTAGCTTCTCTTTTTTTATTAAAAAAAGAAGGTAAGTTTATTCCTTACCTTCTACATAGTCTGTAAAGTTTTTTTCCAAGTAATAGAATCATTGTGTTTTTCCAGTTCGTTCTTGTCCTTTATTATTTTTTTAGCTCTTCTCTAAATTCTTTAACTGTTTTTAATAACAGCATTTGGTTCAGTTAGATAAATACCATAATAATGTAATTTCCTTGTGGATCTTCAATTATATATGAAACTGTTTTTTTATTTTTATCATTTTTTTACTATTTATTTTAACCTCATATATAGAATTTATAGGATATTCTTTATATTTTCTAAAAATTTCTGTTAACACATTTTTATATTCTGAATTAACATAAGCTAATGTTGTGCTAGTTGCAGCATCATCTAAATCTTTATATTGAGTTGCATTAATATAGTGTTGGCCATTGACTAGTCTCGGAACAATTGAATTTTCATCGTATACAACTTTATTGATTCCTTTTTCAGATAAAAGTACTTCCGATAATTCCTAGTGACATAGGAGTTTTTAAATTCATTATTAATTCTAGTTGCTAAAGCTTCTTCAAAAATCAGCTCTTGAATTTTCGTCTTTAACACCATTAATTTTTTTCTAAATAATTCTCATATATCATAAAATCTTCTGCCATACCTGCAACAATAAGATTTTGAGGGGTATGTGAAAATTGTAATTTTTTTATATTTCTTATCCAAATAGCAGCTATTTGATTGAAATCTGATGGTTTTTCCACTATCTGATAGTAACAGAATATTTTTCTTAAAGCCGATGTATCTTCAAATTCTTTTTATCTTTTTCTTTTTACTGGTGTTACGTTATCTAAGAATTTAAATGGTAAAACCTTTTTCTTTTTAAAAAGATCAAAACCTTTTTCATCAGATAATAATGGTTCTTTTTCTGTAGCTGATACTTGTTTTTCTCCATCAGATGTATTAACAGTTTGAGATATACCTATTGGCTTTTGTATTTTCATATTTTTTTATATGAAAAAAATATCCAAAAATAGTAGTACAAATAACAACTAATATTCCTAAAAATAATACTTTGTTTTTATATTTAATTAGAAATTGTTTAATTTTTAGAAAAAAACTTTTGAAAATTTCTTTTTCATACTTTATTTATCTGGAAGTCGGTATTCAGGTAGATTATATTTTTCTGTCTGCGATTGATATAGTTCTTTATAAGAATAATTATTTATCGCTGCTTCTTTTATAACATTTTCCACTTGATCATCAGAAATAGTAAATGTATTTCTTGGTTGGCGTGGCTTCATTTTTTACCAGAAAAAAATAAATCGTTCTTTATATTCAAAAAAAGCATCCATATGCGATCATTTTTCACAATATCAGGAATATTATATATGAATAATCTGAATTTGTAACAGTCCAAAAGACCTGTTACATTATCATATCTAAAAGAAACAATTGTTAACTTCCACAATATGTTCTACTTTCGCTAATATTTGTAAATTCCTTGTAGAATTACGGCCAATTATAAATGGATCACTTCCTCTACATTTTTATATATGCCTTTTTGCCCGACATAACCTTTCCCTCCAATAATTAATTTAATATATTTTTTTGTGTAGCTCCGATTTTTAACTATTTTCCCTTTTTCGTCATCTTCGTCTACTCTTATAGTATAGCTTTTTATTGGCTGATTACTAAATAAATCATTATATCCAACAACTGTTAATTCAGCACCTCTAAAAATCTGTTGTTTTTTTCCAAAAACGTTACAAACTTCTTTGATCATACTTTTATCTTCACTTGAAGGTATTATACATATGATATGAGGTATATCTTCAACTCCTTGTGGGTAATATTTTTCATATGCATATGAAGTTTTAAACATTGTATTTAAAAGTTGTAAATCTTCTTTTTATCCACATAGAACATTCTTGAATAACCAAAACCAAGTAAATTTTGTTTCTTTCCAGATTTATTAATAGTTGCTATAAAAATCTGTTTCTACAATATCTCTCGATGTTTTTAAATTGATAGAATGGATTATATTCTTTAATCTCTAAGTCTGGAGAATGAATTAATCTTATATAAAAATTCTGCCAACATAAGTCCTTTTCTAATTTTTGTACACTTTGAGCATATTTAGTAAATCTCCAACGTAATGTATTAACACCCTCTAATGCTAATAGGTATATTCCGCCAAAAATCTATAGTATATATACGCAATGCATTTTTCTTCATTTAGTGCTCGCTCATCTTCAAATTCACTTAAAACAAAAATAATTAATCATCTTATTTTTCTAAACTATCTAAAAAAATTCACTTAATACACTGTCATTTTCAATATCTAATAATTTAGCAATTTGCTCTTGTGTCGCATAATCTACCTTAAAAAAGGAAATTCATAATTTTATAAACATCATCTTGAAAAATAATTTTCAGATTTTCTTTTTGCTATCTCCACTTCTGAACAAGTTGAAAACGCATATTTTCTATATTTGATAATTCTATAAGTATCTGGGATTGATAAATAATCATTTTTTTATATCTTTTTAATATTACACTCATTGTTTCTTTATTGCTTTTTATTGCAATATCCTCCATTTTTACTTTTTTCTAATTGATTTAATATAACCATATGTTTATAGTTTTCAATAAATTCAAACTTATCATTTAAATTTATTTCAACAATTTCCCCTCTTAATTTAAAAAGCATCTGCCTTAGTTATTCTAACTGTAACAAACATACCTTTAGAACAATATTGATCAATTACAGGTATAGGATGAGGACATAAAACTTTTTATTGGTTGTTTAAAAATCTCTTCTTTTTTCAACTCCTAAAAATACATTAATTGAGCCCACATCACTTTTTGTCTATTATACCTAAGTAATGTTTTCCTATTTGTAAATCACTAGATGTATATTCTTTTTGGAATTAACATATCGTTGATAGTAACCTCTGGTTTCACTAAAATTCTAGAACCACTTTTTATTCTATCTAATGTAATCAAAATTTCATCATTAATATTAAATACTTCTCTAGGAAGAATACATTTACTTTCTGATAATGTTCTATTTAATACTTCTGTTTTGATGTGCCCGTATTTTTACTATCATAGAATAATCTGTGAAACCAATAACTTTACCTCTACAATATCCTTCAGATAAATCTTTCAGATCTTTTTCCATAAGTAATTCTAATGCTTTTTACAAGAAAAATAATTAGTGTAATATTATCTTCTGTCTTGAATTCAGCTAATTTACACGCTTTTTAATATTCTATTTTTATAAAAATTCTAACTCTGTATATTTATATAAATCTATTTCATCTTTAGGTATAATACCAATAAAGTCTTCACCATCGATAATTGCAACTTTTTTTCTCCTGCTGTAATATAATTATCAATAATATACGGGCTGGGTATTATATCAACTATTTTTACAGAAATTATATCTTTATTTTTTTATATCCGTATCGTATCATTGCCTTCTCTCACTCTGAATTTAAATTTTTCAGACTCCTTATTTTAACATTTTTATTATTGAATTTTCTTCTACTTCTTCTTCTATTTCGAATTCATCCTCATCGACATCTTCTTCTATTTCAATTTCATCACTTTCATCTACAACTTCAAAATTTTCACTTTCATCCTCAATTTCAAATTCATCAAAATCTTTTTCTTCCACTTCGTACTCTACTTCATTTAATTTATTTGCTTTTTCATCAATAGTAGATAAATCTTTAACTATTGTTTCTTTATTTAATTCTTCATCATTGCTATCTAGAGTTTTTTTCAGGAACTTCTGTAGCTACTGTTTTTTTGCTTTTTTTAAAAAGCTGGAACTTCAGACTTTTTAACTTCTTTTTGGTTGGCTTTCTTCAGATTGAAGGCTTACAACTCCAATATTTGTAACTCCTTGAACAGCTTTTTTTCTCTTAATTGTGAAATTAATACATTTCCTGTTTTTTTCTTTAGTTTTTTTCACGTTGTTCAATTTCTTTTCTCTTATTTGATTTTTCTTCTTCTTTTCTTTTTCTAAACGCAGCTCTTTCTTCCGCTGTGTATTTACTTTTTATTATTTTTGTTTTTTTCTGGTTTTGAAACTTCGTTTTTGTTAATAGGTTCAGGACCTTTTTTTCTGTTTGTAACTCATTTTGAAGAGTCGCATTTACTTTTTCTTCTTTTTTTATATTCTCTTTTTATTTTTCTTTTTCTTGTGGAATTTGTTTATTCTCTTTATTCTGTTTTTCTAAGTTTAATTGAACTAATCTATAGTGATCACTTTCTAATTCTACTCCAGCATCAAAAGGTACTCCTACCATAACATATAATTTTTGAATACCTAATGGATCATTTTCTAAATCCAATACTGTTTCAAAATTTACATTTTTACATTACCAATTAATTTCCCAGCCTTTGGTACTCTTTTTTACTTATTTTAGTATCACCTTCTCTTGTATGAACATAAATAATATCATCACTTGTAGTACAATCTAATTCTAACAATGTTTCTATTTTTCAACAAAAAACAATATTTAATTTCTGATGAAATTTTCTAGGTATTCTATTTTTTTATTTCATTTTTGAATCTATTATATATAACATATGATTCCCCCTTTTGTGGTTTTTAGTTTTATTTTAATCTATTATAGCATAAAAAGAAGATCTATTTTAAGTCTTCTTTTATAATTTTTTTCTTTTATTAATGAATTCCTTTTTAAGTTTTTCTGTATTATTTATGGCGTTATTAAATGCATCAACATTACCGATTAAAAAAATTTGTTGCTTTTTGTTCTTGTATATCCTGTATATATTAAAGATCTATTAAGAACTTTATTCTGCGTTTGATCTACAATTTGTATTACTATTGGAGATTCAGAGCCTTGTGATTTATGATAAGTTATACAATAAGCTAATTCAAGATTGTATACATCTATTCCTTTTATAATAAACAGTCTTTTCTAATAATTCATCATCTGGGAAATTTACTACAATAATTTTCTCGCCATTTTTATCGTACTCTATATCTACAACTTCACCTATTTCACCATTAAATACTTCTTTATTATAATCGTTTACTGTTTTGGATTACAGGGTCTCCAATAGAAAAGATAGTAGTATCATTTTTTTCTTATTGCTGAAATATTTTTGATTTTTTTATATTTGGATTAATATACTCTTGTACTAATCTATTAATTCTTTTTACACCTACCAAACCATTTTTTGTCCACTTAATATTAATATATCTTTTCTATTTCGTTTTTCTTGTTAATTAATAAATTTAATATTTGTAAAAATTCTGTTTGGAATATCGTGTGTTGTACTATTAATAAAATAACTATCACCTATCGAATTGAATTCTTTATCAAAAAAATATTTATTATTATCTGGAATTATATCTTCACCTTTATTCATATATTCTGCATTTTTATCAACGCACTATCTTTCCCTTGTCTAAAAAAACTTCATTTAATTTTATAGTTTTAACATTTCCTGATGCAATTAAATCACGAAGAATCAATCCAGGACCGACCGAAGGTAATTGATTTTTCATCACCAACTAGTAATAAATTAGTATCATCGGATAAAGAATCTAAAAGTTTTGAAAAATAAATATACATCCATCATCGAACTTTCATCTACTATTACAAATCTTTCTTTTTATTTTTCTAATGCAGTACTTCTACCAAAGCCTGCAATTTTTAATTTTCTATGTATTGTACTAGCATCAATTTTTAAAACTTCACTCATTCTTCTAGCAGCTTTACCTGTTGGAGCCAGCAAAGAAATGTCACTATTTGACAATTGTCCCTTCTTTTTCAGAAAAATCTAAATATTCTTTTATAGCTTTTAATGTATTGGTTTTTCCTGTACCAGGTCCACCTGTTAATATGCTAATTTTATTATTCGAAGTAAACTTATCGCTTTCTTTTTGATTGTTCGCTAATTTAATATTATTTCTTTTTTTCGTAAAAATTCAATAAACTCATTTTCTAATTTTTTTCAGAAGAAACTGTTATAACTTTTTTTATTAAATTTTTTTAATTGACTTGATTACTAAATTTTTCCGCAATATAAAGCTTCACTTAAATAATAAACCGATTCTTTTTCTTATCACAACCAAATCTTTACTCTCAACTAATTCATCAAGTACTTCCTTTAAGGTTTCTTCATCTGGAAAATTTGCTTTGATATCTTTAAAAACTGTATTCTCATTTATAAAACCTAATTTCATTTTTTATTAAGTTTTTATACTCTTCACATAAAGATCCAGACTCTTCTACTTCACTTTTTTTAAAAAAGAATTTTTATTGCAGCTCTATAACGAGTTTTGCTTTTTAATAAAATTTTTATATTTAATTTTCTTTGTATTTTTCAAGTATTTGTTGTTTAAAAATTTCCTCACTCTTTTTAAAAAACAGAGGTGATACATCAGTTAAACACCAAGGATTTTCTTCAAGTTTTTTTAAAGTTGAATTTCCAAATTTTTGATATAAATCAAATGCTATTTTTTTCATTCAAACCAAAAATAAGATAGTCTCACTAATAATTGATTTAAAATTTCACCATCAAACAATCCACTTCTAAGAGTCTCTTTTTCTTTTTTTCCGATAATTTTTAATTTTTCATCATCCAATACTTCAGGATTTCTAGAGATAATACTCAAACAATCCAAACCTAAATAATTAACTATTTTTTTCTGATTTTTCACCAAAACCTTTAAAATTTTTTTGAAGTATAATATTATCTCTTTTTAGTTTTTAGGTAACACTAAATCGACATCATTACTAGACGTTTCTAAAAAAATAAATTCTTTTTGTTTTTCTTAAGATGAATTCACCAAAAATAACTGTCACCGATTTTTAGGATTTTTTTAAATCTGTTTTTTTAAAAAACGTCATATTTTCAGGAAATAACAATTTTTTTATTATTTCTTGTCACTTTAACTTTTAAGAACTCAGGTTTTGTATTGTCTGTAATTGTTACAGAAGCATTCATTTTACCGCCAACTGGGAAATCTGTAACAAAGATCTGTTCTTTAGTATATAAACTATGTCCACTCAAAAATACACCACCTTATTTTCTTCTCACTTTTTTTCTCACAAAATAATTATAGCACACAAAAAAATAAATTGCAAATTAAAATTAAAATACCACTCAAAAGCTTATTACTACAAAGGGTTCCTGTGGCCTGCTATGTATACCAGGTAAAAATATACAGCTACTGAGCATTATATAAAGCTAATAAAATAAATCATATTAAGCTTTTAAAAATAAATTATAATAAATATATAATATTATAAGCTAATAATATATTATATTAAGCTTTTATAATTAATTAAATAAAGCTTATATAAGTAATATAATAATACTATTTTTTTCTTCTGGTAATATAGTTATTAATAATTTTTATTTTTTTATATTTCTTTCTCTTTATTATTTTATTATATTATATATATTATATATTATATTATTATATATTATTTATTTTTATTTAATATATTTGTACTATTATCTTAGCTATATATCTTTAAGATACATACTTTTTATTTTATCTAGTAATATATTTTTATCTTTCTTTTTATCTAAAAATATTATTGTACTACTGTATCTATTTATATTCCAGCTAAGTATATATAATTCATATTCTAGAATACTCTTTGTATCCAGAATATTCCTGTTCTATCCTCGTATAAAAGACTTGATACAAGAATTGACTGAAAGGAAATTCTTGTATCCTCTTTTCTGCAAGAAAAAGTTATTCACCTAATGCACTTTAGTGCTCTAACACTATCTAGAATAATATTTATTCACTTTTTTTCATTTTTAATTTGCAATTTATTTTTGTGTGCTATAATTATTTTACAAGAATTTTTTTACACTAATTTTTTTCTCACACTAAAATTATGCTATAATTATTCAAAATAACTTATCTCACTATTTTCGCAGTTGGTAATATAACTGGAACAATTATACTTTTTAAAAAAACTTTTAAGGACACTAAAAAACTAAGAATATAACAATATTTCACTTTATTATTTTTTTAACAAAAATACTGCAAAAACTATTTTTATTAGCGTCAATATCTGAGTAAAAATATACTTAATCCCTCGATTACCGACGACAACTATGGTCACTGGATAGCTTAGAAGATTTAATCTTTCAAGTCTTTTGTTATATGTTCACTCTAGAAAAATATCTTTTTGAAATGCTATTGTTTTTTTCACTAGATGAAATATATCAACTACAACATACTTTAAAGTTTTTATTGTTTATTGTTTATAATTTATATATAATTTAGAAATAAAAATGGAGGTATTGTGATTGAGAAATATTTTTTTGTTTTTAAATCACGCAAAAAGCAAACAAATGAAAAATAAAATTTTTAAAAGCATTAACAGCCGTATTTATAGGATTTCTAATTACTTCACCTCTTAGTTATGTAAAAGCAGAGAGTAGTGTTGTAACTAATAGTCCGAACATAGACATTGCAAATAAAGTGCAATCTGAAGGATCAAATTTTAGTAATAGTACATCAACAAATTCTAAAAGTAATGCACAAGCATTGAGTGAATCTGCTCCTGGCGTTGTAGGTAAAATAAAAGAATCTACTAAACAATTAGCAGGCGAAAATAAGGATGTTGCTGTTGGAGCAGGGAATACAGCTACTAAAGCTGGATCACTTTCAGTAAAAGGATTACAACCTGGAAGTACAGAATTTAAGGATTACACAGGTACTGGTATCACTGGTATAGCAGAACGTGTTGATAAATCTATTGATACAATTGGTGGTGGAATCTTAGGCTTAGGGTATAAAAATTTTTTTATATTATGCAATTAATGTATTTACAATAGTAGCCTTTATCGGTCTAGTATTTTCATTCTTTGTGAAAAAAATGCAAACTATGAAATATATTATTGCATTAGGTTCATTACTGATTGCATTAGGTGCGATTTCATATTATATTGATATAAATATTTTAGATAATCCTATTGTAAGCTTTGTAAAATGGATATTCTCAGGTAATTAATTTATAAAAAGCAATGTATCATAAAGTTTTTGATTATATTGCTTTTTATCATATTATTATAATAAAAATTCTAAAAAGGAGATGTCGTGATGAAACAATCTGTTATTTTGTTAACTTGCAGATTATATTTAATAAATTTAATAGCCATTGCTATATTTTTTTGGTTTAATTACATTGAATATTATATTGGCATTTTTCTCAGAGCTAAATATCTTCATATTAATATTAGAATTTTTTTCTTTTTATATACTTTTTATATCAAAAAAATTTCTAAAGTAGAATCTATTTTAAAAACAGAAATATATAAAACTGATTTAATAAAATTTGATGAATATTATGAACTTGTTAAAATAAATATTAATGCCTCAAAAATATGACTTTATTTTAAAAAAATTTATTTGAAATATTTATTAAAGTATAATTAGTTTATACATAATAAAAAGAAAGAAGGAATTTGAAATGATAGCAATAATGAAAAAGTAACAGAATTAGCTCACAGTTTAAATTCGATTATATATAAAATTGAAAATGATATTGATATTATAGATGAAAACCAGTTATAATAAATTGCTTACAAAAAATCGATGATATGTCAGATAGATTTTTCGCTCCAACTTGTGTTTTCAAATGGTTCATTTGATATAATTAAGTTTATTGAAGAATTATCTGAGGAGAATTTTCAAGGACATATATTAATAAAGAGAATATATCAAACAGACAGAAATTTAAATAGAGCTATAACTTTAGATGAAATTAAAACAAAAATGAAAAATCAACTAGAAAAATACGTTCTTTACTAAAGACGGAAAGCAACATATAAAAAGAAGTGTTTAATAATTGTCTAGCTACACTAATTTCTTTATATAGTGTCCATAATTTAGAAGTGTTAGCTTTTAATATCATACCCTATTCAATTGCTAGTAATGAACAAAAGATTTATTATTGGTTGAATAAATATATCTCTAATGAACTGATAGAATTTGTAGTTGAGGATTATTTAGAAAAAAATATGATGAAAAATGTAAATAAAAAACAAATTTCAGGAAGAAGATGTAGAATTAATCTCTGGAGATGATCTATGGTTGACTGAATATTGGACAGAAATCGATGCTATCGATGATGCTTTTCGTAAATTAGAAGAAAAAGATTTATTAGAATATTTTTATAGTTTCTGTGTTACTATTTCGCAAGGAAAAAAATATGTAGTAATCTTTTTTATTATAGAGATTACTTTAGTTCACTTATACAAGTGATGAATTATAAAAGTATATTTAAATAAATAATTAAAAGAAAGAAGGATTTTAAAATGATAAAAACTAGTCAACAATTAATAAAAAAACGATCTTATATTTTTTTACTAATATAAATAAAAGCTATTGAAAATATAGTAGAAAAAAATATTAATTGAATCGATTAATAATTGTAACTTCACTAAAGATTTTTCCGAATTATGTATAATTTTATCTAATGATGGCAAACTAAAAAAATAGTAGATGAAATATATACGAATAATGATCTTCAAGAATTAGAAGTTGCACTTTTTATTTTTGAAGATGAACAATTATATTATATTGCAAAAAAATAAATCATTGTATGATTTTCTTGATAAAAATTAAAAGAAAGGAATACTTAACAAATGCTGCTTTAGATATGCTGAATATGTTTCAAAAAGATCTTTTAAAAGGTGATTTAAAAAACAAATATTACATTATATGCTAGAACACTGATTCCAAAAAGGGATTAGTACTCGAAATCAACAAATATATAAATTCTTTTATAAAAAATAGGAACCCATATATAGAAAAGCATATCGTTGTAGTAAGAAAAAAATGCTTGCCAATAAAAATAAAAGTTTACCAAAGAAAAATCTAAAAAAATAATAGTTTGAGTCTACGTGACTCTAGATTGCCACAATATAGAAGCGAAAAGAATAAATTAAATCAATGGTTACTTAATTTTGAAGAATTATATGATAATGAACTAAAGAATTGTTCTGATGAAGATATAAAAATTATTGTATAGAAGTATTAGAATTTTATAATGATAAAGATAAATTCGATGAATTACCGAAACCGCATATTAATTTAATGAGTTAATTTAATTAGATAAAAAAATGAGTAGATATATTATACTACTCATTTTTTTATTTGAGATATTTTCAAAAAAACTATAATTAAGAAAAATAATAAAAGAAAGAAGGAATAATAAATATGATTTCAACTGATTATACAAAAAGAAAAAGATATAATAAACGCTTTGAATTTAATTTTATATAAAATTGACAAAAATATTGATATTATAGATGATATTAATTTTAATAAATTGCTGATAAAATTTAAAAGAAATCTATATTTCATATAATACTACAACTGCATATCTTGTTTTCGCAAATGGATATTTTTGATTTGATTGTATCACCATATGAATTAGATGAAAATCCACATTATCAAGAATACATTTTGATAGATGAAATAAAAAAATCCAGGATTTTTAGAGATTATGATGCATTTTATCCAACAATGAAAAATCTTGAAGATATATTATATTCAAATGTTGGAAAAGAAAAAGTTAAAGAAAGTTGTAGCGACTGTGTAAAAAGAATCTTTTCTTTATATAATATTAAAAAAATTTAGACTCGTTATCCACACATAAAATTCCATACATTTTTTTCAAACGAAGAACAAAAAAATTTTTAACACTTTTTAAAAAGTTTAATACCTTTAGATGTTTTTGATTAATGTGTCAAATTATTTTTTTCGAAAGTTTTAATCCAAATACTGATATAGAGTACTTTCAAGATGAATTATTAGAAGATATGTATTATGAAAATCTTGGTTTCACACGTGAAATTTTATGGGACGATGTATACGAAACCTTTCAAATTATAGAACAAAAATTAATGAAATATATGAATAGCTTTCTAAAAAGTTTGGTATATTACTCTACAGTTAATTAGCTTTCATTGGATGAATTAATTATTCTCTAAAAAGTAAATGAGCAGCATATTTGTCTGCTCGTTTTTCATTAAGATATTTTCAAAAACTATAATTAAAATATAATAAATACAAGAAAGAAGGAATAATAAATATGATTTTTAACTAATGCAAAAACGAAAAACAGGATATAATAAACGCTTTAAATTTGATTTTATATAAAATTGAAAATAATATAGATATTATAGATGATATAAATTTTAACAAATTGTTGATGAAATTTAAAAGAAATCTATATTTCATATAATACTACAACTGCATATCTTGTTTTTTTGCAAATGAATATTTTGATTTGATTGCATCACCATATGAATTAAATGAAAATCCACATTATCAAGAATACATTTTGATAGATGAAATAGAAAATCCAGTTTTTTTAGGGATTATGATGCATTTTATCCAACAATGAAAAAAAGTCTTGAAGATATATTATATTCAAATGCTGGGAAGGAAAGAGTTAAAGAAAGTTGTAACGAATGTATACAAAGGATATTTTTCTTTATATAATATTCAAAATTTAGACTCATTATCTATACATAAAATTCCATACATTTTTCAAGCGAAGAACAAAAATTTTTAATATATTTTCAAAAATTTTTAATTCCTGAAGATGAAGAAAGTTTATTTTATGTATCAATTACATTTCGTGATTTTTAATCCTCATACTGATTTAGATGATTTTTCAATGCAAATTAATAGAACATATGTATTTTTCAAAAATAATGGTTTTATATCTGAAACGTTAGAAGATGACTTATATGAAGCTTTTCAAATTATAGAACAAGAAAAATTTAATGAAATATATGAAAAGCTTTCTAAAAAGTTTTGTCGATTTTTTTCTAAAGACGAATATTAAACAAAATAAAAAAATACCAATGAATTTATATACTCATTGGTATTTTTGTTTACTATGTCCACTTTTTCAAAAGATGTTTCTATTAATTTAATATAACTATTAATATCTAAGTCATCTGGAAGTTTACTAGGATATGCTGAATTTATTAAAAATATTGAAGTATCATTAGGTAGATTTAATACTTTATCAACTTTATCAGTCGTCAAATTATAGTTTCCTATCTTATCACCAGTGTTAGTAAGTAAAAATCTTTTGTGTGGGTTGTGAAATTTTATTATTGATAACTAACTTATGATTTTTAGTAGCTTTTCGTCACCCATACAAATAGATCTACTCGATTAGCTTGAACTGCTAAATCTACTAATTCTTGAATTGAATAATTAGGGTTCTTAATTTTTCTCAGCTAATACAACATCTACTATTCTAGGTTTTTGTACCCTAATTTATTGATAGATTGTTTTTCTATGAGTTAAATCATCACCTGTTGCTTCAATAATTACAGAATCTTGTAGTAACATTCTATTATTGTCATCTTTTTGCAATATATTTTTGATACTGTTTCTTTTCCAAATTTTAAATTCCAAAATTCGGTCCATTTATCAATTTCTTCATCAATTAAGTCGATAGAATCTGTAGTAAAGAAAAACCATCCGTATTAATTGATAATATATCTGTATTACCTATTTCTAGTATACGTTTAGAGATATCATATAATGCAATTTGAAGAATCAAACGGTTTTTCAACCATAGCAATAGGATTGTATAATTTTGAAAAATTCGAATCTAATAAACCACTAATAATATTCGGAAGTGTTTTTGTAGATTGTACAATAATGTTAACATCTTCTGTTAATTTATTTTTATCATTAGTAGATTCTAAATTGAAAATCAAAGCGTTCATTTAATTCTTTTTACTAATTGTTGACAATTTTGTAACATCTTTATATTTTTTTCTAAATACCTACGCATTTGTTTCCCTTTAAATTTTCGAGCTAAAAATTCTTTGTATAAAGAGTTTAATTGTTTAGTTCCAAATGAATCTCTAATGTCAATTACTCGACCATAAGCTCCCTCGATATCATAATGAAAAATATTATTTTTCTTATAATATTCTCAGTTCTTTTTGCTATGTCCCCTCAAGAGAAGGTCTAAATGATAATTTCTCCGATAAAATTAATTCTGGAAATTGAACGGTAATTGTTTTTAATAAATTTATTTTTGTTTCATCTTTTTATATTCAGAAAATGCTTGTTCATATTTTTTTCTGGAATTCTAAGATAACTCTTCTCCATTCTTCTGGAGCTCTATCTAATGCACAATTACCATTAATAATCCAATCAAATTTTTTTCTTTTTGCACAATTTGATCGTAGTTTTTCTAATAAAATCATTTCACCGATTTTAGAATCCCTACTAGATAATAAGTATTTTTTTACCTGGTAGATACGTATTCAAAAATATTTTTCTTTTATTAAAAGTAATGTTTTTACTTCGTTATTATCAAATATATTTTTTTATTAATTCTAATTCATTTTCGGTTGATGATAATATTTCACTTTTTCTTGTTCATTAAATATATCTGTAATATAATCTTCTATTTTACAAAAAAATCAATGTTTGTATTATAATAAGCATTTATATCATATAAACTATTTTCTAATTTACAAAAGCTTGATAAATCAATTGTATTGAAGAATGCTTTAATTGGTTTCGCCCACTTAAATGGTGGTAAAGATTCATTTCTGATTTTTTTCTTTCATACTATAAATTTCATTTGGAGTTGCTCCTTGAAATATTAATTCCAATAAATAATCATTTACCTTTTTATTATCAAAACCATATACAATTCCTTGTCTAAATAAATTAGAAACAGATTTAAGATAAGTTTTATCTTCTGAGTGTATTAATACATTTTTATTTGTCTCTATATCTTTTACACCTAAAGACCAAAAATGTTTTTATAACTTTTAATAGTATATATATACTCTTTCTTTTTCATTTTATAATTCCTTCTTTCTTGTATTTATTATATTTTAATTATAAAAATAGAAAACCACTTCATCTTTTTGAAATGATTTCCCTTTTATTTTTAATACTATTTTTTTATAATTGAAAAAAATCTAATAATTCTATACAATAATTTTTATTTCTTCATCTGAAAAATATTTAGTGCATTATTATATTCTTTTTCAATATCAATCAATATTTTTAAGTTTATCTTCTGATTGATTGAATTTTGAAAAATCTTGAACCTGTTATAAATAAACTTCGTTCTTTTAGATTTTTCTTAGAAAATTCAATTTTATCATCTGACATTTTTACGACAATAAAAATGATGTTCTAAGAAAAAGATAATTATTTTCAAAGAAGAATTTATATATCTGTTGATTTCGAGTACTAATTCCTTTTGGAATTATAGTTTTGGCATATAATGTAATATTCGTTTTTGACTCACCAGATAAAATCAATCTTTGTAATTCTTTTAATTTATTCAAAAACATCAACTTTTAATCTTTCTTGATTATTTAGTAGACTGATAAAAGTATCCAATGACTCATTTCTTGCAACAGAATAAAAATTCTCATCTTCTAAATAACCAATTATAATTTCAAAGTCTTTTAATTTTATCATCCTTGTAATTCTCATCTACAATTTTTAGTTTTTCCACTTTCATCTAAAAAGTATACATAGATCAGAAAAATTTATCAGAAAATACACACTGATCAGTTTCTATTAATATCTTGTTATTCACTATATTTTTCAATAACTTTATTTAAATTAGTGAAAAAAAGTACGTTCGTTCTCTACTAATTCTTTATTAGACTTTATCATTTTATATACCTTCTTTTTATTGTAAAATTAATTTACATCAAATATTTTCTTCTGTAATCTGAAAACATATTGCAGAAACTATAGATATAAGGAGCTAAACTTTCTTTTTCTATTTCAGAAAATAATTTGTTAATTTCAAAGTGCGACTCATAATATACATCATTTAATGAAACCTGGTATAAAATATCATTTTTAAATTTATCAATTTTTAATGATTTATCGTGGTTTTCTAAAAAGTAACCTACTATATAATCTGCTAATTCATTATAAGTATATTTACAAAAATAAATAAAAAAATATTGTTCTTTACTTGAAATTGAATATGGTATTTTATTATAAGCCAACGCTCGTAAACTATAGATACTATATAAAGAAATTACTGTAGATAGAGACTCATTACAGACATCCATAATTTGTTTTTGTCCTGATTGAGTAAAAAAACAGATACTTCAATCTAATCTCAATTTCTAAATAAACTGGCTCAAAAATCATTTTTGAAAATAACTTTTACAAGATAGGCTATTGATTAAAAATATAATCTTGATAATATACATTTGTATATAACTGTTCAATAGATGAAACTACATCAAATATCCCTTTTGAAAAATTATATATAGAAATGATAAGCTTTCATTTTTACTGATTAAATCTTTAGATTTAATTAATAAGTTATTAAAATTATCATTATCTATAATCTCAATATTATTTTTCAATTTTATTTATAAGTGAGGTTAAGTTGTAGGTTAATTCTGTTATTTTTTTCATTTTTATTACTTGTTATCATTTTAAAACCTTATCTTCTTGTTTTTTTATTTTCTATATTTTTTTATCTAGTTTAATTTATAATAAATATAGATTTTTATTCCATTAATGAAATTGGAATTTCCTGTATAATAATCTTTCATTATTTGTATCAGGAAAATTTTCAATTTCGAATTTTAAATTTTTCAATCCATTGAGTTAAATCTTTTTAATATCAATTTTATTCTCTAACAAATAAAGATCAATATTATTTTTTTGTTATTTTTAACTTTTTGGATATATACTATTATATGGATTTTCTTTATAATTAAAACATACTAGTTAATCTAAAAAATTCTAGATTATTTTTGAAATGTTTCTTCCGTTACATCTAAACTAGTTAACAAATTATTTTTGTAAATATAAAAAAATCTATATCTACTGGAGAAAAAATAGCTGTTCTAATTGTTGGCTAGTGAATATCTCATCATTTTTCGAAATACTTTCTTTTTACTTCTGTTAAATTTTTTTAAAAATCTATAACTTCACATTTCTTCATTTTAATTTCTTCTTTCTTCTTTTTGTATACGTATATTATACTATATATTTCCAGAAAAAGCAAGGCTTTTTAATTATTTTTTTGATGAACCTATATTTGCCTTTTTAAAAAGATGATATAATAAATAATATATAGAAAATATGCTATAATATAATGAAAAAGAATATTAATCAAGGTGAGTGACAATATAGTGCGAAAAAAATGATGCATCAAGAAATGCTCTTAAGGAAAGGAAAAAGATTCTTAATGATATAAATAGAGTTTCTGAACGTGAAAAGAAATATAGAAGCATATAACAGACAACAAGAAAGAGCAAATAAGAAAATGTCGGAAGAACAAAAACCTCCAATCTTTTTTTAGAAATAGAACAGGGGCATTATTTCGTGGAAATTATTTTTAATATTATTTGGTGTAATTTTATTGGTTCTTAATACTGTCGGTAGAATTTTTGCTGGAACATATTGGTATATAATACCAAATTTAATTTTTCCTAGTTGTATTTATTTCAACTTTAAGTGTGATAGAACCGATTGATTTCTCGAGTGACAATAAAAAAATATATATTTCCAAAAATTCAATTTACTTTTATCAAAAATTTACAAAAACTTAGTACCCCGTTATTAGGGAGATTAGGAACAAGTTTAAAAATAAACCCGAAGGCTCATTGACTTATTCGTTTCTTCTTACATTAGGAGGAAGTGTTTTAGGGACTTCTTTTTATAATAGTAATTTTTAGTATATTAGGGATTCCTTTTTCTTTATTTTTATAGTAAGAGTTTTTGTTGCTAATGACTTAAAGAGATTAGCTAAAAAATAAATTTGTATAAATACATACTTTTCTTTATCCTAGTGATTAATTCTATTATAAGTATTTTCTGGAAAACACCGTTTGATTATGCATTACTAATTATTATTTCATTTTATAATACAACAAGTATATGGTTTAAAAAATACTTATGTATACACATTCGATGAATTAAGTGAGGAAGAAGATTATGAATAATTTTATCCAAAAAATGATATGCAAGAACTATTCGAAGAGATAAGAGTTCTGCTGAATATTTTTAAAAAAACAGAAACAAGAAGAATATGAGATAAATTCTTGGGACGATTATTTTCGAGGACTTTTTGATGGTGTATTAGCATTTCTACAAATACTCAGGTTGCAGTAAGAAGACATTTACCATCAAAACATCCTAACAATCCAACAGGTATTGAAATACACATCCCATATATGACGACATTTGATGATAGTAATAATCAACGTTGGTATGCTTATTTATTTGATACACGAGATAATGGTGTGGGATGGAGATTTTTAATGTTTAAACCCGACAGGAATAATTTGTTGAAATATTTCGCTGGAGAATTAGATTTATTAAGTTTGTATAAAACTGTAGATCAATTTTATATTGCTGCACCACAAGTTTCTAAAGATTTAATTCCAGTTGATGCAAGTGAACTTCCAGAAAATGCAATTCCTGTTGAAAAATTCTTTTTATAATGAGAATATTTGGTTTGATCCAGCTGATTTATATTATGGAATGAATGTCGCTCCTGTTGATAAAAATCAGAAATTTAGCAAAAGAAGGTAGGTTTTATTAAAAATGAAATTTAGATTTAATAGAAGATTTAATCGAGCAAATTTTAATACAGATAAAGTTTATATTATTGAAGAAAAATGAAACTTTAAAAAGGTTGGATGATGTTGTCTACTTTACTAAGGGCGATATCATACGAGAGTTAAAAACTAAAGTTTCTGATTCTGTATTGTATGAACTGATGTATAACAGTAAATCTATTCCTGTAGAATTGATTTATAGTGATATGACTTTAAAAATTCATTTTTAGAAAAATGAAGAAATTGATTTATTAAGTATAGAATAAATATGCTATACTATTAATAGCGAAAAACGCTATTATATATTATATAATAAAAAACTTTTTAAAAATATAGGAGAGTACTCTAATATGCAAAAATAAAAATAAAAAAAGAAAACAAATTAATAAAGTAGTAAGTGGTATGCTTGTTGCTACTACAGCGTTAGGTGTAGCTGGACCTTCATTACAAACAGCTATTGTAGGAAATGTAGCACACGCAGCAGATCCGGATGTAATAGTAGGACCTAAAGGACCAACTGGTGATAAAGGTGTTACTGGAGATAAAGGACCAAAAGGAGATCGTGGAGATCAAGGATTACAAGGGCTCACGGTATTGATGGTAAAACTCCAACTGTAGTAATGGATCCTAAAACAGGACATTGGGTGGTTAATGGAGTAGATACAGGTGTCGCTTTCCGTGGAATTGATGGTAAAGATGGAAAAGACGGTAAAGATGGAAAAATTGTAGAAGGAAAAGTTGTTCATTATTACTTCGATAAAGATGGTAAACAAATTAAAGATCCTGAAATTAAAGATGCTAATGCACAACCAGAAGCTTTACCAGGAAAAGAATTCGAAAGTGGAAAAAACAATGGAAATACACAAGCAAACGTTTATGGTGATAAAAAAGATGAAGGAAAAGCACCAACAACTTCTAATGATACTACAAAACCAGCAGCAGTAAATCAAGGTGAAAAAGATAAAAAAATACTACTGATAAAAAAAGTTGATGATAAAAAGGTTGTAAAAATCTTTTATGTAGATGAAAAATGATAATGTTATTTCAGCTAGTGATATTGGAGAAAAAAATCTAAAGCTAAAAGATATTCCAGGATTTACTTTTGATAAAGAAGTAAAAGTTTCAGATACTGTATACAAATATGTTTACAAGAAAAAAATCCAGAAAAATAAAAACAATCAATCAATTTATTGATAAAGATGGAAATAAATTAAAAGCTGATGTAATAGGTGTACCAACTGAATTAGATAAAGCTATTCCTGGTTATAAACTAGTAAAAAGAACAAGACGTACACCAATTTGTATATGAAAAAGTTGAAACACCAAAAGTATTTTCTCATTATAAAGATGAAAATGGAAATAAAATTGCTGAAGCAGTACAAGGGGATGTTCCATTAAAAATGGCTATTCCTGGTTATAAATTCGATAAAGAAGTAAAAAATGCAGATGGTAGTTATGATCTTATTTACAAAAAGGTAGAAACACCAACAGTAGCTGATAATAAACAGGACAAAACATCAGATACTTCAAGTGAAAAAAACCTTCTGATGCAAATAAACAAAAAGATGATACAAAAACACAACTAATGGTACAAATGTAGACTCTGACAAAGGGGATGCTAATAAATCAGACAAAGGAACTAATGTTAACGATAAAGATAAACAACCAGATAAAAAAAGCAGATGTTAAAAAAATCTTGATGCTCACAAAGAGTTAGGTCAATTAGTGGATAAAGATGGAAAAAAATTTTAGCAAACGCTAAGATTACATTTAAAGACGCTAATGGAAAAACAGTTGAATTAATGACTGATGAAAATGGTTTATTTGATGCAACTGAGTATCTTAAAGCTGGTGTAACAGATGTAAAAAGTATTTGATAAAGATGGAAAAAGAAGTCAAAGATTATAAAAGTGAAAGCTGTTTCTGAAAAACGTTGCTGATTTAGATAATAAAATAAAAGAGGCACAAAAACTCCGACTGTAGGTTGGGATAAAGGTGCAGCAGATAAAAAAAGTTGCAGATAAAAAAAGCAGATGTTAAAACAGGGGTTGATGCTCCAGTTAGAAATGGTTTATTAGGATTAGGTTCTATTATTGGTTTAATTGGATCTGTATTCTTATTTAAACGTGGGAAATAATTAAAGATATAAAATAGTCCTTCTTTATAAAGAAGGACTATTTCTGTGAGGTGATATAGTATGGCGAAAAGTTTCCAAATGCCTGAAAAATTTAAATATTAATTTTTACATTTGCAAACGGTAAATATACCATAAAATGATTTATTATTTAGAGCTGTAGGGTTTATTGCCTGGATTACCAGTTGCGGGGCTTACTTATACATTGACAGGAAATGGATTATTAGCTACAGGAGAATGTGTTCTTTTATTTGCAGCAGGATGGTATATAGGTAGTAGAAAGGTATTTAATAAATCGATACCATTATTAACAGCATTGTATTGGCAAAAGAAAAATGCGAATAGATCAAAAATATTTATATAATTATCGCAATATTGAATGCGAAAATGAAACATTGACAGAAGGTGTATAACACTCCTTCTGTTAATGTTTTTCGGATGAGATTCTTTTTATAAAACTATAAAAAATCTATTATAGATATAAATATATATTTATAATAAGAGGTATGAAAAAAATGAAAAATAAAAATAAAATTATCTGCAATATTATTAGGGGTTCCTGCCGCTGCGATAGTATCTGGTATTAATTCTGATATATTTATTAATTCTGTAGCGAAAGCAGGTACTATTAATTTAAATGGACATAAGGTTTCTGTAAATATTACGAATCAAAGTCAAGTGGAAACAAGCCCAGGATTTTTTTAAAAAGACCAAATCAGTCCGCATATGTGTTAGGAGGTGCGGAAATTGAAGATGCAAGGGCTAATCCTGGAAAAATATTTTGTAAAAGTAAAAAATGTCGCAAATATTGATGGTAGAGAGGTTGATTTAAAATTAAGTCTGGTTGATATTGCATCAATCACTGATGAAAGAAAAATTAGGACATCCTGGTTTAAATATTACTAATGGTACTCAGTATACTCAGGGTGGAAGTGGTAATGATATTAATAATCCTAGTAACAATTTTCGAAAGCTTATGAAACCTTTTAACAGCGAAGAAAACTTTAAAAGGATGTTGGATTATGTTTCTATATATATTGAGAAGAACCTCGTAGTGGATTAACAAAAATCAGATAACAATATAGATATTTATACCACTAGATATAATTTTGAAATTTAATATTGATTTTACCTTTTCAGATACAGGTGAAAGTATAGCATCTAACAACAATTTAGGTGGATATACATTTGTTGCAAGTGATGGTATTGATTCTGCTCAAAGTAATTTCGAATTAACTAGAAATAAAGATAGAAAAGATGAACTTTTTGATTTTTGATACTTTAAAAAAATAAGAGTGTTAGAGATTATGTATCTAGAATTAACAATAATCTTGCATTTACATTTTATGGCAGTTATAGTTGGTGGCAGAGTTTAGATTTTAAAGGAACAAGGTTAGCCTATAATACTGGTGGAACTAGAGGAGATGTGCCTGATTTATCAAGTACCGATTCAGAATTGATTAAGCCTAAAAAAATATACTTTGACAATTAAACATATTGATATCAATAACAATAGTGTTATAAAAATCAGATAATATTGAAGAAAAAAATGCAGGGGATCAGTATGCTATAACTCCAGCAAATATAGATAAATATGATTATGTAGAGTCAAGTGATACACTTTACAGGTACTATTAATGCTCCTAAAGAAATTACATTAAAATATCGTAAGCAGTCAAAAACTATTACTATAAAATATGTAGATGAAAAATGGTAGAGAGATTAAAAAAATTCAACATCATTAACTAAAAAATTGATGAAGAATATACAATTGATAAGCCTAGTATTGACACATATACATTCAAAAAATGTAAAAAGATAATAAAGGGTTAACAGGTCGTATTACTGATAATGATGAGATTGTATTAGTATATAGTAAAAAAATAAAAGCAGGATTAACTGTTAAACATATTGATATTGATACTAATAAATCAATAAAAATGATGTTGTAGAAGAAAAGAATGTTGGCGATAGATATTCTATAACGCCAGCAAATATTAATAAATATGACTATGTAGAGTCAAGTGATGCACTTACTGGTACTATTAATGCTCCTAAAGAGATCACATTAAAAATATCGTAAGAAATCAAAAACTATAAATGTAAAAATATGTAGATGAAAATGGTCGAGAAATTAAGAATTCAACATCATTAACTAAAAAATAGATGAGGAATATACAATTGATAAAACCGAATATTAATACATATACATTCAAAAAAATGTAAAAGATAATAAAGCATTAACAGGTCTCATTACTGATAATGATGAGGTTGTATTAGTATATAGTAAAAATAAAGCGGCTTTTAACAGTTAAGTATATTGATATTGATACTAATAAAGAAATTAAAGAATCTATAAAAAGAAAAATAAAGAGGTAGATTCAAAATACACAATTACACCACCAACTATTGTTAAATATGATTATGCTGAAATTAGTGGTGGAGAATTAAGTGGAACTATTACTACTCCAAAAAGAAATTGTATTAAAATATCGAAAACAAAAAGAACTATTAATGTTAAAAATAGTTGATGAAAATGGTAAGGAATTAAAAACGCCTACTCCAATAACTAAAAAAATAGATGAAGATTATACAATCGAAAAACCTAATATACCAACATATACATTTAAAGGTGTAAAAAGATAATAAACCACTTACTGGAAAAAAATTACTGATAATGATGAAGTTGTGTTAATTTATAAATTAAATAAACATAATGTAACTATTAAGTATATTCATAGAAGTGAAAATGGTGAAATCGAAATCAAATCGCCATTTACAAAAGAATATACAGTGGGTGATCCACTAAATATAGAAACTCCAAAAAAATTAATGGATATAAATATAAAGAAAGTAGTGAACCGATAAATGGTAAAGTTGGAGATGAAGATAAAGTAATTAAACTTTATTATTCAAAAATATATTCCTGGACCACAAGGTGATAAAGGACCACAAGGAGACAAAGGTATTCCTGGTGATAAAGGCGACAAAGGTAGTAAAGGAATAGATGGAGCAAGTGGGGTACCAGGAGATGAGGGGAATGATTTGGATATTCGAATTGATCTAAAAATCTGGTAATTGGATTTTGAATGGTGAAGATACTGGTATTAGAGCCAATGGATTAAATGGTGAAGACGGACAAGATGGTAAAGATGGAAATATTGATTACAATAAAGTAAAGATCCACTATATTACACAAAATGGTGAAATTGCTAAACCGACAGAAACAGTTGATAAAAAAATAAAGTAGAAGATAAATTAAAAAGATGAAAATACAATTGTAGCAAAAAGAAAAAGATAATTCAATTATTGATGTTGTGCCAGAAAACAATAAAAAAATCAAATAATAATAGAAAAGAAAAAGAGCCTCTTATAAAACACAATATTATATCTGATAAAGGTGAAGAACTTACAAGTTCTGTATATTTACCAAAAAGGTAAAAGAGTTACCTAATATAACTATACCTGGATATAAATTATTAAAAACAGAAAAAAATTATCTGATACAGAAACTAGAGTAATTTATAGTAAAGATAAATTAACTCCAACAAGAGTGGAATTTAATAAAGATATTACATATAAATTGGTAGATGAAAATAACAAACCTATTTCTACAGTTAAATATCAAGATGATAAATTCCAACCTGAGTTAGAAGGTTATATATTTAAAGGAAAAAGTTATTTCAGAAAAAGAAACAGTATTAGTTTACCAAAAAGATAATTTTAATGCTGAACAAAAAGTGAAAAAAATCAAAACAATGATTCTAAAAAAAGTAAAAGATACTACTATTCAATCAGATGAAGATACAAAAAGAAAAAGGTAATAACAATATAAGTAAACAATCTAATGAAAATGAGGAAAAATCTTACAGTAAACAATTCATTACATAAAAAAATGCTAAGATCAAATCAATAATAAAAAGCTGAAAGTGGCGAAATGTTAGAAACTTTATATCTAGATAAAGATTCTAAACCAGAAATCAAAGGATATAAATATAAAGAAACAAAATTTATTGATGGAAATACACAAGAATTAATTTACACATCAGAATCACCAAATCTAAGAAAAGCAGATGTTAAATCTGGAATAGATAGTGTGACTTCAACATCAGTTGGATTATTTGCAAGTATTATGGCCGCAATATCTGCAATTTTATATAGAAAACGAAAAGAAAAATTAAAAATAATTAATACAGAAAAAGAAGAACAGCTATAAGTTCTTCTTTTTCTGTATTAAGATGCTATAATATATAATAAAAGATTAAAAATAAGAATATAGGTGGTGCAAACAAGTAAATGTTTAAAGAAAAAGAAGTTAAAAATACAACAATTAATATCGCATCTACAAAAATTTGATTATAATAGTGAAGAAAATGATTATAGGATAGAAACATTAAAAGAAGGAATGGCACCAAGTGCATTTAAACGTGCGAGTCCGATTTTATTATTGTAGGAAATAAATTTTGTAGAAGTTTCTACTTTGAAGGATTCCCAAGCTATGTAAGTATTGGCTATTTATCTACATTATATAGTGGAGATTATGATGTAGATGTGAACTTAGCTATTGATAAAAAGACAATATAGTAAAGTTCGTCAAGAATTACAAAAATTAACTATTGTTAAAGCGAAATATGAAGAAGAAGTTGAAAAAGGTTCTAATAAAGATCGAGATACATATGAAGAACAAGCCGCTCGATTAACAAGACAGTTAGCTGAGTTAGCAAGTAGAGAAGAGTCTGCGTATGAAGTTCAATTATCTTTATATGCTGATACAAAAAGAAGAATTAGAAAGACAAAAGTAATAATCTTATTCAAGAATTGAAATCATCAGATCTAACAGTACATACATTTGCTTTAAGACAAGATAAAAGCTTGGAAAAATATTGTACCATATGGAATAGATTATTTAAGAGATAAAAAACGAAATTTCAATACTGGAGCTGTAATTAGTTCAGTGCCATTTTATATTCCTGAATTATATGATGACTATGGGGTGTTTGTTGGACATAATGTTTTCACTGGATCACCTGCGTTACTTGATTTGTATAAAAAAAGGTATTAAAAAAATTCAAATTTAAATATATTCGGGGCTTCTGGTTCTGGTAAATCTACGTTTGTAAAAAAACACTTACTATGCGTTCTAGTTTACACGGAATTCGTAGTGTTATAATTGATCCAGAAGGTGAATACAATGATGTTGCTAAAAAAATTACACGGTGGTATTGTAAAATTTAGCACTAATATCAACAATGCATTAATTATGAATATTTTTGATGTGGAAGAAGAGGAAGAACTTGATCCAGTTACTGGTGAAAAAGTATTAATTTAGACTTAAGAGCTAAATATGAAGATGTTCTTGGATTTTTCAAAGTTGCTTATCCTGAAATAACAAAAGGTGAAGAAGCAGAAATGTTAGAAGTAATTGAAGAATTATATTCGAGATTTGGTTTTTATTGATGGAGATCCAGATAGTTTATATTTACAAGATGACCAAGTGGTTGTAAATGGTAAACTACAAAACAATTCATATAAACGAAAAGTCCCTAAGATTGGTGACTTCTTAGATTTACTTGATATTTTAATTCGTGAAGGTACATTTCCAAATTTACAAAACGTATATAATGGGTTTACAACCTTATAGAGCAAGTAAAACTAGAGGAATGTTTGATACATATACACCTGATTATTTACAAAAAAATTAAAGGATATGCCTGTTATTAATTTTGATGTTTCTTCTATTGAGTCTTCAGAAATTAGATCTCTTAGTATGTATGTATTGCTTTCTTGGATTTGGGAGAAATTTGGAAAGAAAAATCCACACTTAAAAAAACGTATTATTGTTGATGAAGCTTGGATGATGATGGCTGAAAATATTAAAGGATCTGAATTTACATCTGATTTCTTAGAAAATATGTCTAGACGTATTCGTAAACGTAATGGGGCTTTAGTTATTGCGTCTCAAAAAGTTGAAGACTTTGCAAATACTGTAAAAGGAAAAGCTATAATTTCAAACGCTCATACAACATTCCTACTTTCTCACGAAACTAGTGATAAAGATATTTTAAGACAAGCATTTTCACTCGATCCTGGAGTTGTTGATAATGTAATCGAGGCTGAAATTGGACGTGTGTTAATCAAACAAGGTTCGCAACTTTATTTAATACAGTCTTATTTATTTGATAATGAAAAGATTACAGCCACAACAAATAATGGATAGTGGAGGAAATAATTTATGAATATAAAACGTTTTTGTTAAGAATAAAGCTTTTAATGGCTATATTCTTAACAATAGGATTATTATTTAATGCATCTTTATCTAGTTTATTACTAGGTATTTCTGCTGGGAAAAATACAGCACAAGCGAAGGATGCTTCTCACGCAGGTATGGTGTTTTTACAGCCAAAATTAGATGCGAGTTCTCATCATATTACTGGTAGCATTAATAATGCTAAAGTTGGAGATGCTTTTTTTGGGCACAAGACACCGAAAAAAAGCTCCAGAATTTTTTTATCAACTAAAACTCTTTATGCCGCTAATTCTTGAAATGGACAGCTAATTTATTAAATGGTGGTGATCCAGGTGATTTGGGGGAGAAAAATTTAGTTGATAGTCAAAATTCGGTAAAAAAATGGGAAGATTTTTCGAAAAATAATTTTGCAACGGGTAAAAATGAAAAACAAACGAATATATTAGTTATGAGTTTTCCTGGTTGGGGTGCTAGTGATACAATAGATAATGCTGATGCTGGGAAAAAAATGAAGTAAAAAAATAGACTTGATAAAGATGTTCCTCAAGAATTTGTATTAATTAATTCTAACTCTGCAGCTAACTCAGCAGGAGCAGTTAATGAAGAATTAATTCAAGAATTCAATAGAGCATTAGATGTCTTTTATGCAAGAGTAGTTAATAAAGATACAAATCAAGGGAATGTCACTTTAACAAAAAGAAGGTTTAGCTAATATGGTATGGTTAGTAGCTCACGGTTATATGCCTAAAGATAAAGGGGCTATCATTAAATATGATACAAATAACTATACATTTGATACAGACCAATTGGCTAAAGGTAAATTTGAAGTTGTTAATAAAATGAAAAACCCAGAAAATCCTAAACAAGATATTAGTGTGAATCCTTGGAAAATAGATGTAGCAGGTGCACCAATTCTTAAATTCAAAACACCAGATGCAGGTGAAAAGGATGAAGATAAAATTTTCACTTATGGTGTTGCGAAAGGATATTCTGGAGGTGTTGGAGACGGTGGAACATCAAAATATGCTACTGACGTATATGGAATCACTTGGCGAGATTTAGCAATTAATGCAATAGCAACTGCTAACAATCCAGATGTGAAATCTGCTGATTCTTCAAATACAACCGTTGTAGGAGACCAAGTAAATAGTTTATTATATAGTGGTTTTTCTACAGCATTGTCATTATTAGGAATTCAAAAAAAGTTGATGATTTAGTTTTCAATGAAGCAGGTAATTTATTTAAAAAAATAATACATATAAAACTTATATTTTAATTATGTTGCCATTTACTGCTTTCGCTATTATGTGGTATTGGTATATAGCAATTGATGCTTATAGAAAATCAACCCTTTCTTACTTAAATACAGGTGAAGCAGGTAGTGTAATGAGTTCAATAACTCGAGTCGCAAATGGATTGATTATGACGGTAGCATTCCCGTTACTTGTTGCTGTTTTAGTTTATTTAGATCAGGTACTAGTTAAGTTTGCACTTAATTTACATTATTATTTATCATTATTAGTTGGATCAACAGATGCTTCAGTAAGTACTATATCAGGATTCTTAGCAGATACATTAGGCTCAATTATAGTAGCATTTATGTTAGCTTGGATCGATATTAAATTTACTTGGAGATATATAGCGAGAACAATTTCATTTGGTCTTTACTTTATAACAGCTCCAATATTATTTGCATATGATGCATTTAATAATGATTCTCGTGGCTTCTACAATATGGACAAAACAGCAGGAGAATTATGGAAAAAAATATTGTCGGTGTAGTTTTACAAAAGATCTATGGATGCATTTGGTATTGCCTTAGCACTGAATTTAGGTAGATTGATATTCGGTCAAGGTATTTTAGTTACGATACTAGGATTCTTATCAATAGAAGCACTAACAAATACATTATTAGGATTATTAAATATACGTAATAGTACAATTAAAGGAATTGCAGAAACAGGACAAAGTATTTGGAAAAAAGGTGTAGGAATGGGTGCTGCATTTGCTGGAGCTGTTGGAGCAGGAGCTCTCGGGAAAGGTGTAGCTGCAATGAAATCTGGTAAAAATTTAGATGCTGAAAAATTTAGCTACTAAATTGGCAGGTAAAGGTACAGCAAAAAAACTAATAATACTAGTGCTAAAAAAACCTTGCTGATATAGATAAAGAGGTTCAAACACCAACTACTAGAAAATCAGGAGTTAAAAATAATGCAACAACTGGGAATAAAGCTAAAGGTGCAGGTACTGGTACAAGTTTAGATGAAAAATTAACATTATTATCTAATACGGAAACAGATCCAACAGGAAAACCAATTAAAACAGGTACTGGATCTGCTGATTTACTTGGAATCGATAATGAAACAGAGGCTAGTACTTCAGGAAATACTGGAACAGGTACTAATGGTTCTTCAACTGGAGTAAAAGATAGTACATCAGAACAGCCAGATAGAAATGAAAGCTTATGGGCGAAAGCAACTAATACGGTTGGAAATATTGGTAATGCAGATAAGAAACGTGGTGTATTTGGTCAAGCTTTCTTCAATAAAGGAATACACGGAGATAAAGATACTGTAAATGGTAGAATTTCTCAACTGAAAGATGGAAAAGATCTAGATCCTAATAGATTTACAGTTACACCAGATGGAAAAAAATTAAATCAACTTCTGGATTATTTAGTAAACAAGGCTTTGTAGACAGAGCTCAATTAAAAGCTAGAAATGCAACTAGATTTGCAGGTGGTGTCGCTTCTGGATTATTACCTTCAAAAACACTTGGAAGAAGTTTAGCTGCGGGTACATTTGCTGCAATATCTCAAATCACCCCTACTAAATTTGATGATGTAATTGCTGGAGCATTCGCTATGTCTAATGCACAAGATGCAATGACCGGAAGAAGTACAGGTGCATTATCTACAATTTCAAATTCATTGATGGGACGTATGTTAGGTATGAAACGCTCTAATTTTGAGGTTGATACATTTAAGCCTGGAAGTGGATCTCCACAAACACAAATGCGTGGTTCTAGTGGCGGAGCTTTAGGAGCAAGTGTACAACCTAAAGGAATGGAATTTGCTAGTTTAAATACAGATCAAGGAATTAATAGTTATACATCATTTAATTCTGAAGTTTCTAGTAGAAACGAAAAAGAAGCATTAAATTCTGCAAAAGAACTTACTAAATACATTGATTCATCTAGACTTCAAGATGGTAGTTATTCATTATCTAGAGAAGATTTAGTAAATCAAGTCTATGACACTACGAGTGGATATAATCAACACGCAGCTAATCTACTTGATTATATGGATGCAAATCAATATCAAACAATGTCATTTGATGGTGAAAATGTAGGATTTAAGCAACAACTTAGTGAAGTTGACACATTCAATCCAAATGATGCTGGATTAAACGCTCACAAACAATCTATAGTTGAAAGATTAAATGCTCAAGGTGGAACTGAAGATGCTGAAGTTAGGGATTCATTAACTGGAAGTGTTTATAAATATAACGAAAATGGTGAGATTTCTCAATATGGAAATATGGACAGAGTAGTAAACCATCAAGACTATGTTGCAAAACAAAGAGTTAATTTCGGATATTAATAAAAAAATAAAGAGCTATCTCAACAAGAAAAAAGGTCAATTAATTAAAGATGTATATAGTGGACAACGTGAATCTATTATAGAAGCTGGTGGCGTTCAAAAATTATATTCAATCACAAAAAAATCCACCGACAGAACCTGAAAATCCATATAAGAGAACACCAGAAAAACAAAAATATTAGACTCAGGTAAAAAAATTCAATCTTAAACCAGCAGAAAAAAATCATTAAATCTTACAAAAAAACTCCAAAAATTAATCTGGAACAGTCTCAAAAAGAAATATTTCAAAACGATTTGATGATTTAGTTTAGTAGTCTATATAAAAAAGAGAATCGACATATGATTCTCTTTTATTCATCATTAATGCTGAAATTATTCCACCTATTACAAAACAGTGAATTAAGAAATATAGAAGCCAGAATGTAATATTAGTGAAAAATCGCATTACTTCCTCCTAATAAATTCACAGCATTCAATTTATCTAATCCTTCAGCTTTATTAAGTTCAAAAATGTAAAAAAATTTATTGTTATGATATTAAATATTATTAATATCGCTCCAAATATTCTATTAATTGTTTTTCTTTTTAATTTTCATATGTTTATATTTCCTATTTTTATCACTTTTATTTTACCATACTTTATAATACATTGTCAATATATTTCTATAATTATTTTATAAAAATATATTTTTGAAAGAAGGGATAAAATGATAGTTTCTAAAAATGTGAAAAATTGAAAAAGGGATCATTAATGAATTAGCTATCACTATAGAAAAATATAAAAAAATAGTAGTATCGCAGAGATAGTAGATTTTAAACCAGGTGAATATACAGTATTTTTAAAACATAATACTGTACTTATATTAATTCCTAAAAAGTAAAAACTGATTTCGAGAGAATTGATTATAGTAAACTCGTAGCAGAAAAATAAATCAGTTATTTCTTATGATCTATATTTAGGGAAAAGAGATTTGCTTGAAATAAAAATTATAATTCAATATTTTAATTTCTTTTATCAAGAAATTGTAAAAAGATTGTTTACAGATAAAAACTAAAACAAATAGAATTATATTATCTCTTGTTTATAGAAATTTAATTAGTATTGATTATAAAAAAATGAAAAATACATTATACAATCTCATTCTTGAAGATGTTAGAATTGTAGATTACAAAAAAATATTAACTATATTAAAGCGAGACTCTAAAATTTCTAATGATATATTGAAAAATCTATTGATAAATTACGGACAAAAATGATAAAGTTCAGAGTTTTGTGAAAGCAGTAGAAGAAGATTTAAAATAAATTTAAAAAGAAAGGATAATTTATTATGACAGAAATAAAAACGAATAAAAGAACAAGAAAAATTATGAACGATATTTCGAAAAAGTATAGACGAAGTGACGATTTTGAAAAATTTTCAGAACAAAAACAAATGTTAATGAAGTAGCTAAATATTTATCAGATAAACAAGGGATAAAAATAGATTACTTAGGGAAAAATAAACTTACATTTGAAGCATCGATGAAATTTTTAGAAGAACACTGGAATTATTCTTTGGCTTGTGAGATTGCAATAGAGCTTTTTAAAATGAAGAAAAGATGGTGTGTATATCAATAAAAAAATATGCAACAATGATAGAAGCTAAAGATGAATATTTAAAAAATGCTTAGTAAAATTGAAAAAGGTACTCATCTAGACTGGTCTTTTGCTCAAGGACAGTTTGATAGATTTGCTCAAAGAATTATGCGAGACAAAAAACTGACAAGATCTGAAAAAGAAATTAAAAATTCAAGAAGGTGTATTAAATTATTTAGATATGATAGAATTCAATACTGCTAGAAATGATTTTTATTGAATATGCTATGATTGAGAATGTTAAAGGTTTGATGCCCACTTTAGACCACGTATTAGGTGTTGATTATTTTATAGATGGAATCCCATATGATCAAAAAGTATCTAGAAGTTTAGGCCGAGAATTTATTAAAAAGTTTACATCAATTAAAGAAGCAATTAAATATGCAAAAAGAAAACCCAGCGGAACTAGCAAATTCTTTATTTGAAAATGCAGATTCTGGTCGTTTCCAAATAGATAGTAATCACAACAAATTATACTTTGTTTTTACAAACCCATTGCGATTACCATCGAATATTGAGTATAATATTTTTAAAAAAATAATTTTAAACCAATGGATTTAACTACTCAATACTATTTGAAAGGTTACATTAATGATTATAATTATAAGTCGATACTTATTTTAATTTAAAAAATATATATAAAAAGAAGAAGTCAGTTAGATATTTCTTCTTTTTATTTTTTTATAGTAATAAATTACTTGTTTTTAATACGAATTAGAAAAAGAAAGAATTTATTTCTAGTAAGTTCTTTCTTTTATTTATAACTATAATTAATTTATAAATATAAAAAGAAAGAAGGAATCTAAAATGAATAGTATTGAACAAAGTATTAATAAAAAAGTCTACAGGGATATTCTCGTTGTATGCAAACAACAGCAGAAGAGATTATTTCTTCTCCAAAAGAATATTTACCACAAGGAGTTACACAAGTTTTTTTGAAGAAGTGACAGGTGTTGCATCTACAAAAGAATTTTCATTATTGGAAAAACAAAAGAAAAAAAGCTTACAGTAATTTCAATTAAAACAAATTCTAGAGGTTTATTCAAAGATATCGCATACTTAGAAAATGATAGAGTATCTTTAAGAGAAGAAATCTTATATACAACTAATTATTAGAATAGAAAGAAGGACTTTTAAATGCTTACATACATATTAACAAAATTTATTAATATCGGTTTTATAATCGCAGTAATTTCATTAGTATTAACTATTGGTTCTTTATTATCAAAAAGGAAAGATGAGCATAAATTAACATTACGATATTTCAAAAATATTTATTTGTTTTATTTGTAGTATTGATTCTAACACATCAATGGAATTATTTTTATGCAAAAAGACATTATAAGAAATAATCCTGATCAATTAAAAATCAGTAAAAAATTGAAGTATCTAAACAAGAATATTTATCACATACTTATGAAAAAGATATTTTTGGTGAAAATACTAAATTTTATAAAAGAAATAAAAGTGTTTAAAGATGATGCTAACTTTGATTATGTTAACTCAATTGATGAAGAAACTATAGCAAGCGTGCATAAACCAATATATTTTTAAGAGATAAAAAGTTTAAACTTTTTATCTCTATTTTTATGGTATGGATAGATTATAATAAATCTATTGCTTGTTTTTTTAATATATTAATGCTCTTTTTGATAATAATCTTTTTGAAATTTTATTTAATTTATTATCTATTAAATCTTCAACATTTTTCAGTTACATTATTATATATAATAACCATTAATTTACAATCTTCATTTATTCTAGCACGACCATTACTAAGTAAATATGATTTTTTTATACAATTTAGTTCTATTATATGAGTTTTGTATTAATTTTTGCCAATATAACATTTTTATCTTTTTCTATCAACATATATAAATGGATTTTTATTTTTTTATAATCTGATAATATTTTTTTCTGGAAAATTAACATTTTTTTACTATAAGCACGTTTAATTATTTCTTTCTTTTTTTGCTTAGTATTTTTCTATCGTACCTATTTTTTTCATACATTTCCTCCTTATTATAAAAAGAAGCTAAATAAATTATCTAGCTTCTTTTAGTTTTATTATTGCATTGCTTTTTCTTTTAGAAACTAGATATGCTCCAGTTACTGCTGCTGCTAATGCTGCAGCTCCTAATACTCCATCCTCTGCTCCAGCTTGAGGTAATTTTTCTTCTGTTTTTTTCTTGTCAGGTTCTTTTTGTCAAGTGCAGTTTTTGGAGCTTCTTCTTTTATAGTTGCTTTTTCTTCAGTTTTAGCAGCTCCTCCATCTAGTGATTGAGAATCGCTTTTTAGCTTCAATTGGAGTGCTACTAGAATCAGTTTTGTTTTTCTGCGTGAGCTGCTGTTCCTGGTAATAAGAATGTTCCTACAAGTGCAATAGGTAAAAGTAATTTTAATTTACTCATATATTATACCGTCCTTTATATATATATAATTTTATAAATATATTATAGCATATATTTATCATTACAACTATTATAGCATAATAGAAGTCAATTAATTTTTGAGTTAAATATATATAATTAATTTATAAAAAAATTAATATAAGAAAGAAGGAAAAAATATGCAAACAGTATCAATGAAATACATTAAATCAAGATTGGAATTATTTTATCGTTCAGGAGAACCGATGTTATTAATTGGATTACCTGGTATTGGTAAAACAGAAATCATTTCAGATGAAGGATGTCGAATCCTTGCTAAACACAAAGTAGATAAAGATGGTTTCTTTTTTTAATTGACTTTTCAGGATTACCTGAAGAATCTTTAGTATTACCAGTTATCAACCCTTATGGTAAAGAAGATGAAGATAAATTCAATCGAGAATTATTACCAGAATTAAAACGTATTAAAGAATGGTGTGGAAATAATCCAGGAAAAAGATGTTTTGTCTTTATTGATGAAATTACATCTGCGATCCAAGATGATCAGAGAACATTAATGAACTTTATTCAATCAGGTCTTTTACCAGATGGTACTAGATTAGATAAAGATCAATTATTTTTTGTATCTGCAGGGAACCCTGACCAAACTATTCCAGGTTATGAAGATTGTAATGTAGCTGTAAATCCAATTGAACAGGCTGTATACACTCGTAATGCTACGTTTTTCGTAACAAGTACATTAAAAGATTTCTTAGAATGGGGTCGAGACTTTAATGAAGATGGAGTTCAGAATTTACACCCATATCTAGTAACTGCATTAGAACAAGATGGATCAATTTATCAGAAGTTACAAGAAGATGACGTTCGTATTGCAAACTCGAGAACACTTAAAAAATTATCTAATATTTTTTACACTGCTCACGATTTAGGTATGAAATGGCACATCAATGATATTAAGGCTTATGTTGGTGATTCTGTTGGGACTCAACTATCAAGTATTATTTCTCATTTAGATAGATTAGTTTCTCTAACTGATTTATTTGGTGATACTAAAGTAAAAAATTAAACCCAGAAGCTTTAGAAAAATTTAAATCATTAGATGATTTTGAAAAATATTATATTATTTCATCTGCTTTAAATAATAATTCACTTATTTCATTTAAAACAAAAAAATAATGTTATTAAAATGAGACAATTATTACTTGAAGGACAAGTACCACCTGAAACACTATTAAGTATTAATACTTTATTAGCAAAATTCCTTACTGATAAAAAGAAAAGAACTTGTAATGCAGCTCAATTAGTTGCAGCTAAATGGCAATTAGAAGAAGAAACTAATGTATTATCATTACTTCTTGAAGTAAATACTTTACAAAAATGAAGTATATAGAATGCTATAAATTAAAAAGAGAGCTTTTAGCCTCTATAATTAATTTATAAAATAACAAAAAAAGAAAGAAGGAATCAATTATGAATAAAAAATAGTTTTGAGAAATTAGTTAAATATGTGATGGTACAGGATATGAAAAATGAATCTATATGTTTAACAACTAATCCTCAAGAGAGTTTAAAAAGAATTAAATAGTACTTTAAATAGTCTTTTTAAAGAAGCTGAAATTTTTCAATTTTAATGACGGTTCTAAAGAAAAAAATTTGATGAGTTAAAAAAATTTTGCACAATTAAATTCAGAAACAAATTGTATCGTTATATTTAATGGTATTTCAAATTTTTTTCAACTGAAGATATCTCTAACTTAGAAGAATTTGAAGAAAAAGATAAAACTAAAAAAACATTCATTTTGTATATATTTTTGATATGAACACATTTGAAAACATTCGGAAGTGACAAAAAATATATTTAATTGTAAATTTTACGAACCTGAATTTATTGAAACTATAAAAGTTAAAATTCCTGAATTATGTAATAATAATGAATTTTTTTAATACAATATTTTTGTTGTCACGATTTATCATTATTAGATCTTACTTGTAAAGATTTTGAATTTTCTTATAAATATGAAAAACTTAATTTCGATGATTATCGTTTTGGAATAAAGTAATAACGAAGTACTACTTAATAAATTAATTTTTAAAAAAAGAGGTTAAATCCTCTTTTTGTGTGTTTTTTTAAAAAATTAAAACTTATTGTATAATTAACTTATAAAATAACAAAAAAAGAAAGAAGGAATCAATTATGGATAAAAGAGTATTTTAAAGAATTAGTAGAAGAAGCATTACTAAATGAGAATGATTTTTCGTTCTGTTTGTTTAACTACAAATCCAAAAGAAACTGTAAAATGAACTTTAAAGTATATTACCAGAGTATGTTGAGGAAACGTCTGTTTTTTTATTTAGGAAAAGTTTATGGATAATATACTACAATCTTTTAAAACTCCTCAAGGAGAAATTTTATCTCAATATCGTTATAGAGGGACTTCTGTTAATTATACAGAAGTAAAAAGAGAGATAATAAAATCTCTTTTTTTATTGTAAAATAACACTTTCAATTAAGTCTGGTTTTTCTAAGCTGACTTTTTGTTCCTTTGGTTGTTTTTAGAAATACTTATATCTTTACTATCTAGAATAATTTCCTTTTTATTTTTTTAGTTGATAAAAATAATTTTCTTTTCATCATTTAATACTTTTGTGAAAAATAATATTTTCATTTTTTTAATAATGGATAAGATGTTATTTTTTTCTATTACTAATTAAATCTTTCATTGATATTAATCTAATATAACCTGAATCAGTTACTTGTAATAAAAGTACTTGTTTCAAATTTATTATAAGGAATAATTGTATCATCAAATAATATATATTCATTTAATTCCAGATCACCTAGTTTTGCTAAAGAGTCACCATTTTTCTCTTAATGTATGCTGTTTTAAATCTGAAACTTTAATTGATACACAAGTCCCCTTTGTAGTAAAGAAACTAATTTTTCTTTATTAATAAATTTATTTCTATATACTTCATTTTGAGCTTCCTTAGAACCAATAGCAAGATTCCTTAAATATCCATATTTATCAACAGAAATTTCACTTTCGATTATTTTATCAACTTCTGTATATTCAGTTAATTCTTCATTTGAAATTATTGTGAATTGTTTTTTTCAGGGAAATAATGTTTATTTATTTCTAAAGTTTGTTGAATGATTAATTTATCTAATTCTTTTTGGCGACTGTATTATTTTTTTAATAATTTTTTTATATCTTTTTAATTTAGTAATTTCTTTTTTTCAATCTGTTCTTTATTAATTTTACTAATTGATTTTAATGGTGTATTTAAAATTACATCTGCTTGTATTTCTGTAAAATTAAAATTAGAAGCTATTTTTATTTTTTTAATTGTAGTAAATACGTTATCTTTTACAACACCTTTAGTTAAAGTTTCAATTATATCTTTATTTGTTTTAGAATTTTTAATTAATTCTATTATTACAGGTAAATTATAAAATGCACATATAAGCCCTCTTTTTCAAGAACTATATCAAGTTTATTTTTGATAGAGTGCTTTTTTTGTTTTTCAGTTTTTTTCTTCTGAAATTTAAAAAGTGTTCAAAATATGTTTCTAATGTTATTTTTGTGGTTTACCATTCACTAATACCACAAATACAGCATTATAAGTATCTTGTAATTTTGTTTTAGCATACAATTCCTTTTCTAATTCAAATACAGACTCACCTGATTTGGCTGTGACCTCAATTCTAATACCATTTTTATTGGTATAATTTTCACAACTTTTAGCTAATTTTATTTTTTTCCGTCTCTAATACTTTCTGATATTTTATTTGAAAAGTCTTTAACTTTATCTGTTAAAGTAAATGGTACTTCTGTAATTATTACTTTGTTTTTTTCAATAATAGTTTTTTTCCTTTTTAAATAAAACACCCCTCACTATTTTTTTATAAAAAGTCAATTATATTTTTTTATTTAAAAATATATCCTGATGTTGGAAAAATCAGGGCCTTTTAATATTGACACCAATTCCTCTATTGAAACATTTTTGATTTTTATATACTCAATAAAAAGCCTCATTTACAAATCGAGGATTATGTGGCGGGATTTTAACTGTTAATCCTACGCCTATTCCTTCAGAACCATTAATTAATAATAGTGGTATAGGTGTAGGTAAAACTTCGGTTCGATATTTTCATTATCATAAGTAGGATTATAATTTACAATTTCTGGAGATAAATGTTCAACTATTAAATCACCGATTTGTGAAAGTTTAATCTCTGTATATCTATATGATGCAGCATCAGCACCAGAAATATTTCCAAAATTTCCTTTTTCCTTTAATTAATGGAGCTGGTAATATCCATTTTTTTGTTAATCTTACAGCTGTACCATAAAGTGCATCTAAATTATGAGGATGGTAATTTCCTAATGTATCACCAATTATCTTTGCTGATGATTTATAAGATTCAGTAGAAAATACTTTATTTTTTTATAAAGTGTATAAAAATTCTTCTTTGTGAAGGTTTAAGTCCATCTAAAAATATTTGGAAGTGACCTTTGTGCATTAACGTAGAGTCCGAATCTTTTATAATCTTTTTGAAAAACTGTTCACTAAAAGTCAACATTTAATATTTTGTTTTGTTTATTCATACTTCTTTTTCTCCATATGTATCAATTTTAATTATAGCATAAAAGATCTAACCTTCTAATAGATTAGATCTTTTTATTTTTTATAAGTATTTTTTTATGCAACCCTAATATATACAGGTCCAGTACCAACGTTAACTGTATTTAATACAGTTTGGTTTCCAAGCCAACCACCGTGAACAGCTTGTCCATTTCCTGCATATACAGCAATATGAGCCCAACCAGTACCACCATTAGCATAATACACTAGATCTCCTGGTACTGCTTCTGAAGCTGGAATTTGTTTACCTAAACTAAAATATCCGATTGGCCAATCGTGGAAATTAATTCCAACATTTTTTTAGAGAGTTTGTAACTAGCATAGTACAATCTTGAATTCTTCCAATTTGAGCAAGTGCTGCTTGATAAATTGCTTGTTGTTTAGAACCAGCTTGTGCTACACTTCCACTTTGAACTGGTGTTTGTGTCTGTGCAGCTTGTGTAGTTTGTTTTGTTGCTGTAGAAGTTGTAGTTTTTGGGTAGTTTCTTGGGTAGTTTTTTTGAGGTAGCTTTGGGAGCTTCTTTCTTAAGAGCTACACTTGTAGATTTCTGATCTTTTACAATTAATTTATCTGTATCAGATGTTTCTGTAGAAACTTTCTTCGCTAAACCAGCATCATCTTTCGTAATTTCTTTTTTTCCTCGAATAATTTAGTTTGTTTTCATTTACTAAATTAGATTTAGTGTTTGTTTTTGAAGACTACTGTTTTTACTTCTATTTTATCAGAGTTTTCTACAGCAATCGTTTTTTTCTTTTTTTAGAATCTGTTGCTTTTTGTGTAGTATTTACATTTTGAGTATGTTGAGTATTTGTTTGCTCAGTTGAATCAACAGCGTGTGTAATATTCCCTCCTGCTAATGATGTGATTGCAATTGCTACTGCGGGTAATCCTTTTTATTATTTTCATTTATCGCACCTCTATTTTTTATCTTGTTACTTTAATTTTAGCTTTTCTTACTTCATATATTGTTACAAATTTATTACAATGACGTATATAAAGCCTTCTAATATTATATCAAAAAAACTAAAATAAATCAACCTTGATTTTTTTAAAAGAAATATGCTATAATAAAGAAAAATATTATGAAAAGGGTTGTGGTGTGTTTTTGAAAAAAATATATTTTTTTACTTACAAAGTACATTTATAAAATTTTTGTTATTCATTTTAATTTTTTTATAAGTTTATATGTTTTAATTACTAAAAAAATAGTCCAGTTGATTTTTGTAAAAATTATTCTAAAAACAGTTTCTAAACCAAGGGAATTGGTGATAACCAATTCTGAATATAATAAAGAAACTAAGTCTTTAATAGTTCCAGAAGGTGTTTTTTGAAATATTGACATATAAAAAGACATAGGAACTCAATACGGACAAAGTGGAAATAAAGATTTGTTAGTAATAACTTATAAATTTACAGCTACTCAAGATAATGTAAAACCATTTAAAAATTTGGAAAAATATATTTATGCAACACAAGAAGGTCGTAATTTAAGTGATGGTATGTTACGTTTAGCTGATAGTGATAATCCAAGTGCAAAAGAAGATGTAGAAAAATGAATAACTCTGTTTCTTTTTAAAAAACAGGAGAATCTCGAGAAATAATTCAAGTATATTTCATCGATAAAAAAATAAAGAAATTGATCTTAATTATCCAAAATATACTGAGAATATAAAAATTATAATTTAATAAAAAAATAGAAAGGTAAAAACGGTTTATATAGATGAGAAATTTCAGTTATACTTATAGTGATTATTATGTAGAATTTAATGAAGAAGGATTTGTTGATACTAGTATTTTAAAAACAATTATTATCAACAATTGGTAATAAAAAAATTAGAAAATGAATTTAAAAAAATTGAAGATTTAGATTCTATTATTGACAAATGTAATTCCTTTGATGTTGATTTAGGGTATGTTCGTTGGTTAGAAACATATAAAAAAAGTTTTTTTAATAAAGATAAGGAAATCGAAATAAATGATAAAGGATTTTTGGAAGAAAAAGACAACAAATTTATTTCTTTTATTAAAAAGCAGAAAAAGAATAAAGACTTTATCTTGCTGGAAATGCACAAAAATTCAGCAGTATCAGATTTTATTTCATTTGATGTTGAAACAACAGGACTAAATACTGAACTAGACTCTATTATTCAGATATCAGCAGTAAAATATAAAAAAACAATACAATAGTGGATAAATTTGATTATTTTATTGTTCCAAGTAATAAAAAAAGAAATTACACCATTGATTGAAAGTATTACAGGGATCACAAATGAAATTATTCAAAAAAAGAAGGTCGTAATTTAAAAGAGATATTACCACTTTTCTTTGAATTTATTGAAGACTTACCTTTGGTAGGACATAATTTAAAAATTTGATATCAATATGCTTGATTCTGAATGTAATCGATTAAATATAGAATTAATTGGTCGAGAATATTATGATACATATTTATTAAGTAAAAAAATATTGCCATATTTAGGAAGAGGTAATTATAAATTAGAAAAATTAAAAGAACGTTTACCTCAAAATATTTCTAGCCTAGATAGCCATAATTCATTAAATGACTGTATTATATGTGGTGAATTTTTCTTATACTTACAAAATATAATTCAGTAAGTGTGGAGGGGTTGTTGTGAAAAGAAGAATAGTCAAGATAGTATTAGGTGTATTAGTTTTTCTGGGATATCTTTTATAAGTTTTGATTTGTTTCTGCATAAATATACTGATAAGTATTTTTACAATAAAGTAGAAGCTAAAATGAATGAATTAATAGAAAATAAATATACAATGTCTGTAAGAGAAGATGCGACTGAAAAAGACGCATCATCTCTTAATCGGTATATTGGTTTTATATATTCAAATGAGTTAAGAGCAAAAGCTACACAAGAAGAAGAAGATATTATCGGACAAATACTATTACAAGTGGATTCTAAGAAAAATAGAATCAATTAAAGAAAAATAAAAAGCTTTAAAGATGTTCAAAGTAATAAAGGAGATATTTTAGAATTAATATCTTCGTCAAAAATAAAAACTCAAATTTATCAAATAGGATTTTTATGATTCTCAGGAATTATTATCTAAAATTGAAAAAATGAACAAATTAAAGATTCTATAAATGAACTTTTTATGAAAATTGACAATTTAAAAACTAGATGATATTAGTGCATTTTTATTCTATAAAAAAATTTACCATCTTTAATTGATTTTGAAGATTTAAAAATGATATGGAATCAAAAATTAAAGAGTTAGAAGTCAAAGTTACAGAAATGCAAAAAAACGCTAACATTACAGAACAAAATAGAATTAAGTCTGAATTAGATAAAGAGAGAAATAAAAAGAAGTTTTTGAATCTGAAAAACAAATTGGAATACAAACAAATATCAGCTTTAGAATTTAGAATACGAGAAATTTTCAAAGAAAGTAATGCTACACAAATTTTAGCTTTTGGTTTGAGAAAAGTATATCTGTATGAAAAAGATGAAGAAAAATCTGTTGGTTTTTAGAAAAAAATAGCAGAGATTGATGGTAAAAACCATTTAACTTCTAGACTAAAAATTAGATAAGAAAAAAATATTACTAAAAAAATATCGAAAAACAGCAGGATATATTATTCTTAAAAAGGATATCCGTTATTAACAAAAAGATTCTAGCGTATCTTCTGCATTTATAATTGAAGATGAAAATGCATTTAATAATTTATTGAGAAATATTAAACTTGAGGAGGTAGGGGTAATTGAAGAGTAAAAAGATGGTATAAGAAAAAACGTTATTGGTTTTTAACAATTCTAAGTACAGCGACAATTACTGGTGGAATTTTTTAAATAATTCTGCTACAGCTACACAGTGGAAAAAAATACATAAATGAAGGTTATAATATTTCTAGTAAATTAAATAAAGATTCAATTAATTCAGAAAAAGCTACGTTAATTTATGATGTTAATAATAAAGTTATTAAGGAATTAAATACACAAGGAAATTATAAAGTAACAAATTCAAAATGTAAATAAATATTTAGCTAAAGGATTCGTTGCTGTAGAAGATAAAAGATTTTATGAACATCACGGTATAGATTCATATTCATTGTTAAGAGCTGTTGTTCAGAAATTTAAGGGTGGTGGATTGCAAGGTGGTTCTACTATTACTCAACAATTAGTAAAAAAATAGAATATTAAATAATCAAGAACAAAGTTTTTTTCTAGAAAAAAATCCCAGAAATGGTTGTCGCTCAAGAACTAGAAAAATTTTCTAAAGATGAAATATTAATTTCTTATTTGAATAATATTTGGTTTGGTGAGGGAAGTGTTGGTGTTGGAGCTGCTGCTAAAAAAATTATTTTTAATAAAGATCAAAAAGATTTAACAATAAGAGAAGTTGCTGTAATTATTAGTTTAACAAACAATCCTACGTTGTATAGTCCAATAAAAATCCAGAAGTTAGTAATAAGAAAAGTTGCATCTGTACTGTTAAAAATGAAAAAAATGAGGGTGTGATTACTGAACTCGAATATAAAGATGCATTAAATCAAGAAACTGTAATAAATAGAGGTTATGTTATAAAATGAAAAAGATTACACAAATGATTATGCTGTAAGTTTTGCTGTTAATCAGGCTGCAAAAAGCATTATTGGAACAAGATGGTTTTGTGTTTAAATATTCATTTAATACTGAAGATGAGTATATTCAATATCATAATTCATATAAAAGTGCTTTTGCAAGAAAAAACTGATAAAAATACTTAGTGGTGGATTTGATATTTATACAACTATAGATGTTAAAAAAACAGAAAGATTTGGAAAAAAATTGTTCAACAAGAATTGAGTAAATTCCTGAAAAATAAAGAAGGGGTATTCAATTTACAGACATCAATAACTGTGGTAAATAATAAATCACATAATATTGAAGCTGTTATAGGTGGGCGAGGTACTGATGATAGTGAATTAAATAGAGCTTATCAATCTTATAGACAACCTGGTTCTACAGCGAAACCTATAGTTGCATATACTCCTGCATTTGAGAAAGGGGATAAACCACAATCAGTTTATTTTGATGGTATTGTTGATCAATTTAAACACGTAAGAAATGCTGACGGAAAAGTCAATAATAGAAACTTTTCTATTAGACAAGCTGTAGATTGGTCGTTAAATACAGTAGCATTAAAGGTAGCATTAAAAAATGATGTAAATGATATAGATAATCGTTTAGCAAAAATGGAGTTTTCTAATCTACATCCATATGATAAGAACCAAATTATTGCAATTGGAGGATTTACATATGGTGTAACAACAGCTGAAAATGGCTGAGGGCCTATAGTACTTTAGTAAATGCAGGTGAATATTATAGACCTAGTAATGTTGAAAAAAATAGTTAATAGTCGAAATAAAGAAATCCTGTATCAAAATGAGAAAAATACAAAAAAATTTATACAAGAGAAGCTAGTTATGCTATGTTAGATGTTTTGAAAACTTCAGGTAAAGGATATACTATGTATCCAGAAAAAGCATTGGCCAGAAATTATCCAGAAAATTATCAAGGAGCTAAATCAGGAACTACTGATTTACATAAAGATAGTTATCTTGTAAGTGTGAACCCCCATTATACGACAGCTGTTTGGGTAGGAGCTGACAATAATCGTTCTTTATATGAAACAGAACAAAATGAATCTAAGGTATTAAATAGAAAGGTAACAGAATATTTATTACAAAAATAAAAAAACAAGAAGATTTTTGTTAAGCCTGCTAGTGTTGTAAAAAGAAGGTGATAATATTTTTCTTTACTTCACAGGAAGAACTTTCTCAAAATAAAGAAGCAGAACAAACTCAAAAAATAAAAAGATGAGATTAATTCTAGCAGAGAAGAAAATGAACAGCGTATTAAGAATGAGGATTATAGAATTCTTTATGGATTAACTAAATCAGAAGAAGCAAATAGAGAAAAAAATTAGTTTTATCAAAAATTAAATAAAGTTTCTGATTCTCCATTAAATAAAGTTGATGATTATAATCTAATAAAAAGAATATTTATCTGAAACTAAAATATTATTGTTAGATGTGAAATCTTCAAGTAAAAACAAGAATTATCTAAAAACTAAAAAGAAATTGAAGATCATTTTTCAGGAATATATCGACAATTATTATTAAAAAGAAGAATATGATAAAAAAATCAAATGTTAGAAAATGAAAAAGATAAAAATAAAAACAAGAGAAAAAAGAAAAATTCAAATGAAATAACTAGACTAAAAAGCTGAGTTAGAACGAGTTAAAGAAAAATAAGAAAACTTCCGAGTGATGCATATATAAGTGAGTTAGATAAAATTATAACACAATTAAATGAGCTTGGTGAAAAACAATCTTATTATACAATAATTTCTGATGGTAGTTCAAATACTCAATTTATAGAAAAAAACATAAAGAATAAAATTATTCAAAATAAAAATTCCTTCCTCTTATTATAATTAAGTTATAGAAAATTATAAAAAGAAAGAAGGAATTTATTATGTTTAATCAACAAAAATGTTGACCCTAAAAAAATTGGTTCACTATTATTGTGATGGAGGAAAAATCAGCAAAAAGGAGTTAATACATCAGCGTTTGTAAGAAAAAGGTTACTATTTAAAAACTAAAGAGAAAGTTGTTAATACTTATAGAAAAAAACAGGAACATCTACAAAAAGCAGAAGCTTTTAGCAATTAGATTAGCTGTGGAAGATGCTATAAAAAAACAATTTAGATCCTCAATATGTATTTATTTATACAGACCAAAAAGCTTTTTGTATTCAATGAATTTAAACGTGACTCTATTTTAAAAACTTGTGAGAAGAATTAGTTGAAAAAGGATTTACTAATTTTAGATATATTAGATCAACTCATAGTTTAGATCACATTAAACCAGAAAAATATTACAGCTAAAGTAAGAAACAGTTATGCTGTTCATAAATTAGCAGAAGATAATTTTTTTCTGTTTTTAAATAGATATAGAAGACACCAATTAAAAATGAAAAATGAAAAATAAAGGAGAATTGCTTCTTTTATATGCTATACTATATTTAAGAAGAAAAAAGGAGGTGTTTGATTATTTATGCCTAATTTTAATAAAAATTTTTTTATAGGCACCGCAATACTTAGTGGACTGTTAGTTCTAGGAGTTATATTTTTATAATTTTGATTTAGATATTATAAAAATTTGGATTCTTTTTAGCATTTGTTGTAATTTCTGCTATAATAAGTTATCTATATTCTATTATTAAAAGATAGAATGAAAAATATAAAGAAAGTAAAGAAAAAAATAATAGAGGAGGAGAATTTCATTGAATGAAGAAAGAAATAATGTGTTGATTGTAAGTAGTCAACCAGCTGTATCAAAAATGGATGTATTCTGTTTTTGACAAAAGAAAAAAATATTAAGTCAAAATTACTATATAGAAAATGTTGCAAGCACTAGAGAAAGTGCATTTAAAATAAGCAACTGAAACATCTCCAGGTATCATTTTCTTTTTGAAAAACAGCTGGAGTAATGACTATTTCTGAAAACATTGTATAAATTAAGATTGACAGGTGCTAGAGTAATATATATATCAGATCAAAGGATTGTTGGTGATTATGTTCTAGAAGCAGTTGTTGGATATGGTGTATATGATATTATATTACAACAAGAAATTTCTGAAGAAGATATTGAAAAATATGATACTTTATCCTAGAGAATTTAAAGATGTAGCTATATTACATAGAATGGTTGAAATTGCTGATAATAATACAGGAAATAAACGATTCAAAAATCCCAGATTTAGATATGTTAAGAAGTTTTTTCAAATCGTCTTGATGAAGACTATTTAACAGATTCTAGTGAAAAAAATTGTTGCAAACTTTTCTAATCAAATAGATAAAGAAGAAGACACTAGAGAAATATCAGGATTTTTATTTAAAAAAATAAAAAGAGAAAAACAACCACGAGCAGTTCCACGACAACAACTGACACCTTCTAAAAATAAAAAATATCAAATTCATCAAGTGGTCTTGGTGATATTGATTTTGATTTATAATATATAGGGGATATAATCTATGTCAGAAACAAAAATTTTAGGAATAGGTCTATTAATTTTTAAGTGTTCTATTTATATTTTTTTATTCCTATTTAATCTCTTTAAAGGTTTACGCCGTTTTTCTAGATTGCAAATCGGAAGTAAAATTTTTGGCATTATTTTTAGCAGTATTTTCTTTAACAGGTACAATTTCTACAGGATATTTTTGGTGTTAAAAATCTTATGTACAAACCTATCGAGAAAAATAATACAACTGTAGAATTAGAAAAATACAATTCAAGAGGCTAAAAAAATAATACTGATAACAATACTACATATAAACAAGAAGTTGGTTTTAGATATTTTAAAAAGGTGAAACAGTGGATAACTTATATAATATGTATTCAGAAAAAAAGGAAAAATCTGATATACTAGCTTGGACTAATGGATCAGAGAAAAAATAAAGAATTCTTGTTAAGAAATGTTGGTAGAGTTATTGATAAAAGTAAAGAATTTGAAATTCAAAGTATTAAAGATATAAGAGGTCGTGTATTAGAGTTAGGAAGTAACAGTAATAAAGTTTTATTCTTTGGTGATGATACAGAATTTACACAAAAACAATTTTCAACGTTAGTAAATTACAATAAAAATTTATTAGAAGCGGATAGAATAGATTTTGTGTTAATTTTCCCTACATTAAATGGTATAAAAAGTAGATGAGTATTTAAAAAATCTGGGTTAGCTGATTTTTAAAGAAGATCCAAATGTTTATATTGTAACAACTGATTCTATGCCTAATACTGTTAATTTTACTTTAAAAAACGTATGGCGACAGATTATTTCAGTGTTAAAAACCTTCCAAGTTTTGTATCTATAGATAAAAAAATAACACGATTTCAAATACTGGGGTTGGTATTTTACTAGAAAGTGCAACAGATGTATCTACATATATCAACAAATCTTTTGTAGATAAATATAAAATTTACAATGAAATAGTAAAACCTATTCCAACAAAAAGAAAAACAAGGTGGTGAGTTAGTAAAAATATGGCTTTTTAATAGGTGTAATAATTACAATACTGGTAATAGTAGGTATTGGTTATGGTGTGGTTTATTTTAATAAAAATGAATACTATGACTTTTTCTAAATATGATAAATCAGAATTAGATGATATAAAGAATACTCAAGACTTATTACCATTTAAAGATATTAAGGTGAATAGGGTAGATTTAGGGATTTTAGATATGTAGCTTATTTAAAAGTAGAGCCATTTAATTATTTAATTTGTAGTGAGGATGGTAAAAGATTCTTTTGCAATAAGATTACGAAGAGCATTTAACTCGATTGATTTTCCTATAAGTTTATTTTACGCACACACGAAAAATGGTAACGGATAATATGCTACAAGAATTAAGTAAAAACAATGGAAGAAACATTAATTGCTCACCCAGAACAAAGACAATATGCTGATGAATATTTTAGATATTTATCTTTTATCAATATTCGAAACCCACAAACTGGTGAATTAAGAAGAATTAAAGAATATTTCATTGTAATACCGTGGGAACCAAGTTCCGAAATTTCACACTTGGGTGATAGAGAAATTGAAATTAGAGCAAAAGAAGAACTTCGCCAAAGAGTATATACTGTAAGAGAAGAATTGAAAAAAATGCTGGTGTTTTATCTAATCACTTAAATACTATCGAAATAATTTCTCTACTTACTAGTATATATCGAAGAGAAGAAACAAATAAAAGCTGAGATGTTATTTAAAGATAATGAGGAATACTTATCAATTATGGTAGAAGGTGATGAAGAAACTCATTATATGCTTGATGATTAGCTTCTATAATTGAAGGAGCAAGAACTAATATAGAATCTGAAATATTGAACAACCCTACTATCCAAAAGAAAGATTAGAAATAAAGGGTTGAAAAATAACAGAGATATTAACTAATTTAGAAAGTAAAATTTAAAAAAGTATATAATTATTTAAATAATGTTTTTTTATACTTCGGAGGAAAAATAAATGACAAATACATTAACTTTAACGCAAATGAAAATGCGAAATTTAATTTTTAATACTAAGTTTTTATATGCTTAGTGCGATATTCTTTGTATTAGGAGCGTTCGGTGGTGGCAATGCCTTTGCTGTTTCTGTAGATAGAAAAGCTCCGACAGTAGGTAAAGATGGGAAAATTGATTTTGGTGGACCTGCTAATTTAAGTCCAGAAAGTGGGGTTTCAAACGGTCTAACTAAAATTGCGTTCTGGGTATCTGCTGCAACAGCTGTTATTACACTATTAGTAGTTTTATGGGGAATTTGGTATGGAGCTAATGCTGCTAAAGAAATTTCTGAAAAATAACCAAGCTGGATACAAACGTGCTAAAAATATTGCAGTTGCTGTAATTATCTTCGGTTTAATTGTTGGTGCAATTGCAGTTGCTATCGCATATGGTGCTGCTACTGGTACAGGATTCTTCGAAGGATCTCAAGGGGCAGTAAGTCCATAAAGCATATAATAGTATAAAAAGAGTAACAAAAAGTTGCTCTTTTTATTAGTAGTTGAAAAATGTTAGAAATTTATGTTATACTATTATTAAAAGATAAAAGTAAGGTTGTATTAATATATTTAAATACTATAATTAAAATATAAAATAATATAAAGAAAGAAGGTAAACCAAAATGGTAAAAGAAATTTTATGTTTTGAAAATGAACTGACAGGTCAAATTTATAGAACAAAAGAAGAGGCTGAAAAATCTGAAGGTGAAATCGTAGCTTTACAGATTGCAAATGATGTAGCTAAAAAATATAAGTATAATAATTGGTTCGAACTTTTAGAATATTTAAATGAAAATGAAGAAAAAAATAAAAATCATTACGTATAAGAGTTTATGTAAGGGCTTTATAAAAAAAGACTGAGTTTATGCTTACTTCTGTTTCAAGTTCAGAATTAGAAAAAATATCTAGACTTAATTATAGCTCCTGCTTTAAAACAGATTAATAATTTTAAAAACAAAAAGTTATTATTGAAGTAGATGGTGAAAAAGTAAGTGATGAAGAAGTAGCCTCATTTGATATGAAAAATTTGGTTGGAACAACTATGATCCAAAAATTAATGTATCTAGATAAAGTAGAAAAAAAGAAATGACGATTTATATGTTTATAAATATATAAATTATCCTAGTGAAGAAGTAATGCCTGTTATTGAGGCTTTAAAAAATTGGAACATTCAAGAAGATTCTTATTTTAAAGAGTTCATATTGGAATATATTGATGAATTCACTGATGCCGAAAAATATTATGCATTACAATCATCTGGCGTAGATAATTGGAGTGGTTATGACTTTGCTAGGGAATTAGCTGAAGAAGATAATAAGGATTGGTGGGACTTATCTCCAGAAGATAAGTTATCTTATCTTTATAATGCAGGCGTAGATAATTGGTTTTATTATTCAGATTCACTTGATGAACTTAGAGAAAATTCAGAATATTCAGATAACCAAATATTAGAATGTTTTTACAGATAATGAGGATTTCTTTGCAAAATATTGGTCTAATTATCGTAATTTTAAATTTACATTATATGGTATCGAAAAATACTATAAAACTATCCTATATTTTATATAGGATAGTTTTTTTCTGTTGAAAAATTTAAAAATAAATATGTTATACTAAAAATAAGAAATTAATAAATATTATCAGAGAACGGAATTTATGTATACAGTTAAATTTTATGAGAATTTAGAAGTGTTCAACATTGAACAACCAGAGTTAGTAAAAAGATTGTTAGAAGTTATTGATATTGCTAGTTGGAAAGGGGAATCTATATGTTTTATACATCATTAGAAGAGTTTGCTAAGTCTGAAATTTATGATGGCTATTATTCAGAATGCATTGATGAAGATTATAGATATCTTCCTAAATTCACTCAATATATTAATTTTTAAAGAATTAGGAAAAGATTTAAAATTAAAAATTAAAAGATTCACGATATAAAAATGATTATTATTTTGATGAAAAACAGGAAGTGTTATTACTACAAAAATTCGGTCGTTCTGTATTTGAATGGTTTTAGTTTATATTTTTTTCATTATTAAATATATGCTATACTATATATATAGTATAAATTGGTGGTGATATTATGAAGAAAAATATCCGATTATACTACTATCAAGTTTAATTATTTCTAGTAGTATAATGCAGGTAAATAATGTACAAGCAATCGGGCCAAGTCCTGCATTTGAAAAAGGCTCTGACAAAGATATTTCAAAAAATATAATAACGAAGTTTTTATCTCAAGTAGATAAAGAATATAAAATATTAGAATATAATATTAATAATGGAAAGGGGGATTTCCTCTTACTAAAGTACTGAACACAAATTATAAAGATAAAAAAATTATCCTTCTGAAAAAGAATCGCAAGAAGGATTGAATGAAAAACAACAAATTCAAATTAATTCTTATAAAAACCAATAACTGAGAATTCTAGAATTGAGTTAGCTCAAGCTGTAAGATATTATCAGTTTTTCTTTTCTGATGATACAAAATTTGTCCCATTAAAGGATGATACTATTTATAGAGTTACTAGTAATAAAAAATGGAACTGTTGAAAATAGAGAAAAATTTAAATTATTTTGATTATAGTAAATTAATCAATAGTATCAAGGATAATCCAAGTTATACAATTAAAGAACGAGATGAAAAACTTTTGGAAATAGAAAAGATTTGGATAATTCAATCAAATCTTTATATGGAGATTTACAAAGTTAATGCAGACTTTTCAAATAAATTAGTTGCGTGGGGAAATGTTAAAAGTGTAACAATCCCATTTACTATTAAGAAATTCTCATATTTACAATTATTAGCTGCATATGAAAAAGAAGAAGCGATTGTTGATGTACTAAGTTATTATTCAACTCTTTTTAGATAGTTTAGAAGAGATGAAGAATTATTCTATTTCTATAAGACAAAAACAAAACAAAAACTATTAATACAAAGAAAGATTCTGAAAAAAATAACATTAGCATATCAAAAAGTGCAGAACAGTTTAATAAACCCTGTAAAAGCTATCATATCTAAAGATATTGTAGATAAGGAAAAAAATCAGCACAGGCTAAGAAAATTGCTGAAGAAGATATTAAGAAAAATTTCAGGAGGAAATGACTAGTGAAAAATATTTTTTTAGCATTAGGAATATTGATTATAGCTGGGTTGTCAACCTTTTTAGCTATTAAAAATTCCTGATACTCTTGATAAAGTAGAAGAACTTAAAGTAGCTAAAAAGTTTGATGTTAAAGTTTATGAATCTTGGTTGTTAACATATACAGCTTTGCAGGAAGCTGAAGATACGTTCTATGATAATTTGGATTGGAACGATGAAGAAAAAGCAGAAGATTATAAAAGCAAAAAAATTATCCAGAAAAAGCATTTCCAACTTTAGTAGAAGATTTTGGTATTTCTGTACAAAAAGATTATGCTGGTGAATATGTGTATAATAAACAAAAAGAAGCTATCATTAGATATTTGGATAAGGAATTATAAATACGGCAATAAATAACTATCAGGCTGTTAATCCTGACAATCCGAATGCATTTGATGCAACTGTATTGAAATCATTAAAAGATTATAATATTGTATTCTCTAAAAATTAAAAAAATAATTTAGAAAATACAACATTAGAAGAAAGCAAAAAAATAAACCAATAGGTGAAGTTTTTAAAAACGTGGTTTAAGTGAAGAAGATTTAACTAAACCTCTTATTGCTGGAAAAAATTTCAACTGAATATGTAATGACAAATTTAAAAACACTATAGTGCTAGTTATGATGCAGGAAGAGATAAAAAAATTCTGATGCAGAAGAATTAAAGAAAAATATTATTTACTAAAAAAACAACCTAAGCAAGAAAAGAAATAAATAATAGGTGATTGATCAGTGATAAAAAAATATAGAAAATAACATTAGTAGATTGAAAGAATCTATAACTTATTTAGAAAAAGAAAAAAAGCAGAATTATTAAATATAATAAAGAATAAGTATATTTTTTTCTAGAAAAGGAAAAATAAGATTACATTACTAACCAAAGATAATAAAAAAATTATTTATAAAAACAAATGATGAACATTTTAGTGGCTATACATATACTTTTTTTAAACCAAAATATATGGACGAAAGAAATATTTTTAGATATATGCAAAAATAATTGAGATTGATATTTATGGAACAAATGATGATTTTTGAGGAAAAATATATCAGATTTTTAAATTCTCTGATTTAAATGAAAGTATAAAGATTTTTGAAAAGCCAACAAAAAGAAAGTTATGTATTGCGTAAATATATATTCCCCAAAAAAATATAGATAATTATTTATTGTTAGATTTAGTATTATGGTATCTTCATAAAACAAAATAAAATTTAATTTAAAGACAAGAATTCCGATAACATTCTTGTCTTTTTATTTGATTTATGAAATCTTTTATGCTATAATAGAGGTAAAAAGTTGTTTCAACTTAAATTTTATTTAAAAGTTGAAATATGATTATAGTAAAAAAAGCTATAATAATTTTATAAAAAAATAATTAATTATTAATAATAGGAGATCTTTCTATGCAAAAATAAAAAGAAAAAAATAAAATATTAGTAACAAGTGTTGTTGCTGCTCAATTATTAGGGTTTAGCAGCTCCATCGTTAAGTCAAGTAACTTATGCTGTAGATAATACCCCTGGGGCTACAAGTAATGTACAAACAGCTCCATATCCATTTAAATCAGTATTTAAAGTTAACGGTCGAGTAATCGATAAATTCCAAGAGGTTTATCCAGGAGACAATGTTGTATCAGATACTGTTTTTTTATGCTAAAAATGGATTATTACAAGATTTTAAAATTACATTACCAGAGTCAGTAGTATTTAACCCAGATAATCAGTATGCATTAACGGTATATAATGTTAATGATGATGGTAGTATTGGTAGTGAAATTACATCTGAAGGAACTACATCAATTAAAGGGCAAGAAATCCATTGGGTACCAAAAGATCCAACAAGGTATGTTTATAAAAAGGTGGAAATCAAAAACAGAATCGTATTTCATTTGAATGCTCATATTCAAGGAACTGTAAATCCAGGTAGTTATTTAAAAATTTTAACTGAAGGAACAATTAAGGATAAAGATACACCTACTAAAGTAGAAACTATTAATTCGTATACAAGTTTACACGTAGCTGATGCTCCAGATACGCCTGTAGTAAAATCATCTGTGTTTAAAGAAGATAAAGATGGATATATTTCAGCTTTATTACCAAATGGGAAAAGCAATTACACGACCAGAAGTTGTGGCCTCTTTATCAGACAAACAAGATTCTGTAATAACAATTAGTTCTGAAGATAAAGTACCAACAATCAAAGAGCAAGTTGCTAAGGCAGTAAAAAGCGAAAAGAAGCTGCAGTTCCAACAGAAAGTTTGGAAAAAAATGACATCTGAATTGAAAGATGATGCTACATATGAACAAAAAGTAGAAGTGGTACGTGAATTTGAACGAGTAGCTAAAGGCTATGAAGGTGTTATGGCTCAAGCAATTTTTACTGTTAAAGATTCTGCTTCAAATGAAGAATTATCAAAATTAGCACCAAGTTTAATCAATAATGCTAAACAAGTAAAAACAATTGATGTTTCTAAATTAGAAAAAAATTAACTAAAAAAATCTTACACCAGATTCAAGTGCTGCAGAAAAAGCTGAGTTAATTAAAGAATTTAAAAAAAGTTGCAGAAGAATATAAAAAAGCGTTTCTTGGAAAATTAAGAACTAATTCTGTAAAAGAAGATACTAAACATATTAAATTAGAGAATAAAGATTCTAAATTTACAGTTGTAGTTGATGGTAGATTCCCTGATCGAGCATTAAAAGGTGACGCTTCATTAAGAACATCAGTACCAAATTTCGTGAAAGTTGATCCAGCGAAAATAAAAGTTTATAATACTACAGGGGAAGATGTTACTAATAGAGGTAAAGTAACAATCAATACTGGAGCATTTGAAACATCTATTTCTTGGACTGCTGAATATTCTTATGTTAAAGAATTAAGAGAAACAAAAAGCTGATAAAGATTTACAGATGCGAGTTGGTGGATTACAAATAGATACAACAAATACTAAAGGTTTAGCTAGATATGTTAATGGTGATAAAGTTACTATTCCAAATAAAGGCGGATTAGTATTTGATTCTATTATGATTCAAAGTGCAGAATCAGTTATTGAATTAAGTGATGATGTTACTAAATCAGTAATGGATGCTATCAAACAAAAATCCAGAATTAGATGCAGTAAAAAAAGAAGTTACTGAATTAAAAACAAAAACTTACAGACCTGGAAAAATAGAATTCAAGCAGAAAAAGATGCTGCTAAAAAGCTGAATTAGATAAAGAAAAAGCTGAAATTGAAAAAAACAAGTTAAAAGCACTTGAAGAAAAAGATGCTAAATTTAAAGCAGATCAAGAGGCTCAAGCTATTAAAGAACTTGAAAACAAAGAAAAAAGAATTCTCAAAAACCATCACCAACAACACCATTAGAAAAAAATCTGATTTACCAAAAGTAGAAGATAAAAAAAGCAGAAAACAAAAAAATAGAAGATAAAAAAAGTAGAAGACAAAAAGCAGAAGACAATAAAGCAGAAGACAATAAAGCAGAAGACAATAAAGTAGAAGACAAAAAAAGTAGAAGACAAAAAAAGTAGAAGACAAAAAAAGTAGAAGATAAAAAGTAGAAGATAAAAAAAGTAGAAGATGATAAAGCAACTGTTCGTTCTAATACTAAAGACTTAGTTGATTATTATAATAAAAAAATAAAGCTGCTGATAATACTGTATTAGAAAAAGGAAAAAGACTTAACATTAAGTAAAGAAGATACAAGTAATAAAAATGAAGTATCTGCAGATAAGAATGAGAATAAAGATTTCTTAGAAATTTCTAATGCAAAAAAACAGGTGGTAAGCTTTGCTAATGCTACTTTTAAAAGTTAAAGATAAAGATGGTAAAAATTACAGAATATAAATTAAATGAAAAAGGTCAATTACTAAATCCTACATCTGAACTATTAACTGCTTTAGAAAATGAAAAAGATGTTGAATTATTAGATGAAAAAGGTAATAAGTTAGAATTAAAAAGATTATGTATTATCATTATCTGATAAAGCAAAAGAACGTTTAGGTGATAAAGCTAAATCAGATTTAATTAAAAAAATTTCGAGAAAAAAACAAGCTGATAAAAAAAGCTGACATTAAAACAGGTATCGAATCACCTGCTCAAAGTGCTGGGCTTGCATTAGCTAGTGTATTAGCATTAATGCTAGGTATGTTTGGATATAGAAAAATATAATAAACGATAATATTTAGTCAGATAAATCCGTATGATTTATCTTTTTTATGATAATTTTAATAAAAATTAAGTTTATAATTATATTATAAACTTATAAAGAAAGAAGGACAAATTTTATGCAAAAAGAAAGCAATTTTTTTCTAGATATAGATGGCACTATTTTTTTCGTAGTTCATTAGTTATTGAGCATTATGAGTTATTGCTTAGTAAACAAGAATATAATTTATCGAGAAATGATGTTGTAGATAATATGCGAGAAAGCTGGTTAAATAGAAGTATAAGTTATGAAGATTATTTACTTGTTTTGGTTGATCACTATGTCGAAATATTAAAATCTTTTAGAAAAAGACACTATTTGTATTACAGCAAACGAAGTAATTGATAAAGAAAAAAATAAAATATATCAATATACAAAAAGATATAATCTCTCAAGCAAAAACAAGAAGGTAAATTAATTTTTCTTAATTTCAGGTAGCCCTGATTTTTTTAGTAGAAAAAAATTTGCAGATGTTTTAAAATGTTGAAGGTTATGGATCTAAATATATTTTTACAGATGATATTTTCACAGGAAAAAAGTAATTCCCTTATGGGACAGTACGAGTAAAAAAAGAAAAATATTTGAGTTAGAAAAATATAATATTGATTTATCAGAATCTTCTGCTTTTGGAGATACAACAGGGATTTATCTTTATTTGAATTAGTTGGTCATCCTGTATTAGTTAATCCAAATAAAAAAATTATTAGACCAGATGCAAAAATTTAAATAAACAATATAGTATTTTCATTGAACGAAAAGATGTTGTTTATCAATTGCATTATAAAGAGGGTAATTTATTCTCAGTCAAATTTTAAGATCAGAGTTTCTGATCTTTTATATTGTATAATTAAGGTATATATAAAAGAAAGAAGGAAACAACTATGATACTATCAAAAACAAGATAAAGAATTAAATCTATATTCTTTATTAATTAAAGAATTTAAAGAAAATCCTGAATTATATTATTCAGAATATAAAAAGCATTACCACTCAAAAATTAAAACGTAAAAATCAAACTATAAGATTTGAATTTTCTATAGAAGGTAGAAATTTAAAAATATATTGAGTCAGCTATACAATGGTTTTATGACAAATTTACACCATCAGTAATAGAGGTTACAAAATTAGATCGATATAACTGTGGACTACAAAAAGAGAATAGTTTAAGTATATTTTTCCCAAATTTATTAACTAGAAAAAGAAAAATCAATAGATCAATTTATAGATTATTTAACTAAATCTATAGCTAGTAGAAAAAAACAGAAGATTTTTTAATAGAACATCTAATCAGTATATTGTAAACTGCTCATCTATTACTGACGTTTTAAAACAGCAAATTGAAACTCGTAAAAATTTATACATTAAATTCACTGTTTACACAATCTGAATTATCTGAATTTATTACAGAAAAGAAATCGAATCTCTTGATAATGAAATGTTATTCTTATTTTTGTAAACAATATAATTTAGAATTTAAATGTATAGAAGATATGCATCGTTTAATTAAGCTGATATTATTAAAAAGATTATTATGAAAACAACATAGATATGTCATTATCATATTTTATTGAAGATGTTTTAGAGTTCTTCGCTTGTTGTTATGATATGAAGGCTTATTCAGATAGAGATGTTTTTAAAGTTTCTCTTGAATATTTGGACAATTTTTCTTGGAAACTTTTAAGATTGTAAAAAGAATTTAAGGATATCGATGTTGATACTCGAGCAGATCTTTTAATAGGGTTATTAAAAATCTTATCAAGAAATAATAGAGTATGCTTATAATAGTGGAAAAAAATAAAATTACATACAAAAATAGAAGATATTTTAAGCACAGAGCTGACAGATTTAGAAAAGAGGTAGCATCACTGACGAATTGGAAAAAAATTAGAGACTTTAAGAGTAGTCATTGTATAAATCTATAAAATAAAAAAATAGAGGTTAAATCTCTATTTTTTTATTTTATAGATTTTAATGAAAATTAAATTTGGGGTTGAAATAATAATTAAATTCTTTAAACTCTCTGAAGTATTACTTGATGTTTTGAATTTAAAATTTTCTGATTAATTATCAATTCATTTTTCTTTATTTACTATAGCTTTAGTGTAATAATACACACATCTGTTTTTATTAAATCTTTAAACATATTTTCAAAAATTTGAAATTGTGTATTTAATTTTGATGAAGCCATAATAACCAATCTAAAATCGTGCTCAATTCCAGTTAAACAATATGGAATTAAATGATTTCTATTCATTTCAATATCTTTTGGATATAATGGATGAATTAAAAAAGTAAAATTAGGGTTTGAAACTGAATTTTTCTCTTTTTATATGTTATACTATCAGGTGAACCATATAATATATTTTTCAATAGAATTATTTTTGTAATCGATATAACATAATAATTTTTTTCTTTTTAAATTATAATATTTTTGAAGCATACCTAACTTAGATACATTGTGAATTTGTAATGGTAAAAATGTTATTACATTTTTCGACCTTAACTTTTGTTTTTATTTGATGAGGTAATATTTCCTTCAATTACTTTTAATAGTGGATTTTTCTTTATTTATAGATACTTGTAACATTGTATTTAATAAGTGTTGTTTTAATTTTTCTTTTTCTCATCAGTTAATTTGTTTATAAAATTTTCTCTATTTTTATGTAACTTACATATTAACTGATTATTCCGTAAATATTGATGTATTTTTGTATCTCTTGTAAATTTAGTTCATCTTTTACTTTATAATTAATATTCTCTGTAGAAAATAATAGTTCTATAACTTGACTGTATTTTTTTCTTTAATTTGATTCAATTGATTTAATTGATCTGTTTTATTTGAATTCATATCCTTCTTTCTTGCTATTTTATATTAATTATAACATTTTATATCACTTGATTTTTATAGTATATAATAGATATTATTGTAAATAAAGAAAAATTATGCTATAATAAAAGGTAAAAATAAACTAGAATATAAGAGGTAAATAATATATGAAAAAAACAGAAAAATGAATAAAAATAAAAATGGCAGCAAGTGTTGTTATATTAACTACTTTAATACCTCTTGCAGAACCCAGTAATATCAACGATTTCGTGGGGGCGAGAATAAAGCCCTAGCTGCTGAAATTGGTAGAGATGTAAGTGAAAGTGTTGACCTGGATCCATCATCTACAATAAATAGAAATGGTCTTAATTTAAATTTTAATATAAGTAATAATATAAAAAGCTAATGATTATATTGAATTTAAAGTAGAAAAATATTGAAGATTTTAGGAATGTATGGGGATATAAAATTAAAAGATACTAATACTCAAGAAATAATAGGAGAAATATCAGTAGAAGTACTAGATAGCATTTTTAGATATATAGATTCACCAGATTTTAATGTAAGATGGGATGCTAAAAAACAGCTTAAAACAAGGTAAAGTGAAAGTAACATTTAATAAATCAATTTTTAGCGGGTAGTAAATTTTCTATAGTTACGTTTGGAGAATATGGAACATATGCTATATTTAGTGAAGATTATACTTTTTCTACAAAAACTAATATATAAAAATCAAATAATTGAAAAACCTCAGAAAAAAATAAATAAAACAACTAAAGATTTAACATCCAATCGTACGTTAGGATTCGAAGAGTTTTTTTATAAAACTATACAAGGCGTATTAGAAAGTTATGCCTTTGAATTTGCATTGCCTTTTTATGAAAGAAAATAATTATATTCCTGGAGACATTATTACAGTAAAATTACCTAAAAATGGAAGTTTTTCATTCAATAATGGATTCTATTCTTATGGGCACTATGGAAACTTTGTTAGGTTTTTCTCCAGATGTTATTTCTAATCCAGAGAATATATATATTTTAGATAAAAAAACAAGTCTCGAATAGAATCAAAAATTGAAGTAATATCTATAAGTGATAAAGAATTAAAAAAATAAAAATTAAAAGAAATTACACCAACTAATAGATTTCCTGAAGTTGCAGGAATAAATGTAATTATTGATAATAATCAGTAGCGTTATCTGATTTAAAGAAAGAATCAGATAAACAAAATAATAAAATAGAATATTATAAAAACGATGAATTAGTAGCGAATAATAATTATACTGTACAATTAACAGGAAATACTATAGATTTTTTTGGAAAAAAACAGTTGATGATTTATATAGATTAAAAAATAAACTATATAGATATAGATACAAATGAAAAATTTATTATCTCCAAAAAGTAGCTTATTAGTAGATTCTGCATATAATATAAAAAAAGAAAAATATTCCAAATTATGATTTTGTTGAAAGCTCAGATAGTTTAAGTGGAAATTTATCAGGGATAAAACAATTACGTTAAAAATATCGAAAACAATCTAAATCCATTAATGTTAAAATAGTTGATGAAAATGGTAAAGAATTAAAATTACCAACAACTATAACTAAAAAATAGGTGAAGACTACACAATCGAGAAACCTAATATTACAAATTATGATTTTAAGGAAGTAAAAGACAATAAACCACTTACTGGAAAAATTACTGATAATGATGAAGTAGTATTAGTTTATAAATTAAACAAACACAATGTAACTATTAAATATATTCATAGAGGTGAAAATGGTGAGGTTGAAATCAAATCACCTTTTAACAAAAAGAATATACAGTAGGTGATCCACTAAATATAGAAACACCAAAAATTGATGGATATAAATATAAAAGAAAGTAGTGAGCCAATAAATGGTAAAGTTGGAGATGAAGATAAAGTAATTAAACTTTATTATTCAAAATATATTCCTGGACCACAAGGTGATAAAGGACCACAAGGAGACAAAGGTATTCCTGGAGATAAAGGTGAAAAAGGTGGTAAAGGGATAGAAGGTGCTCCAGGTCGTGAGGGGCATACACCTGATATTCGAATTGATCCAAAAATCTGGTAATTGGATTGTAGATGGAGAAGATACTGGATTTAGAGCAATTGTATTTGATGGAAAAAGATGGCAAAGACGGTAAAGATGTAAATATTGATTACAACAAAGTAAAAATCCACTATATTACTCCTACGGGCGAAATTGCTAAGTCAACAAAAACAGTCGATAAAAAAATAAAGTAGAAGATAAATTAAAAGATGAAGATACAATTGTAGCAAAAAGAAAAAGATAATTCAATTATTGCTGTCGTACCAGAAAATAATAAAGAAGCAGATAATAATAAAAAGAAAAAAAGAACCTCTTATAAAATACAATATTATATCTGATAAAGGTGAAGAACTTACAAGTTCTGTATATTTACCAAAAAAAGGTAAAGAGTTACCTAATATAACTATTCCTGGATACAAATTATTAAAAAAACTGAAAAAAATATCAGATACAGAAGTTCGAGTAATTTATAGTAAAGAAAAATTCAACTCCAGTAAAAGTGGAATTAAATAATGATGTTACATATAGATTAGTAGATGAAAAATAACAAACCTATTTCTACAGTTAAATATCAAGATGATAAATTCCAATCTGAGTTAGAAGGTTATAAATTTAAAGAGAAAAAAAGTTATTTCAGAAAAAAAGAAATATTATTAGTTTATCAAAAAGATGATGCAGAGAATAATTCTAGTAATGATAGAATAGTAAAAAAACAAAATAATGATTCTAAAGAATTAAAAAGATAATACTATTAATTCAGAAAAAGGGAACAGCAATACAAGCAAACAATCTAATCAAAGTGAAAAATACAACTTCATCAAATAATTCAACAGCTAAAAAAATGGTAAGATAAAATCAATAATAAAAACTGATACTGGAAATATTTTAGAAACTTTATATTTAGATAAAGATGTACATCCAGAAATTAAAGGATATAAATATAAAGAAACAAAAAAATTGTAGATGGGAATACACAAGAATTAATTTATAGTTTAGAGTCACCAAATCTAAGAAAAAGTAGATGTTAAATCTGGTATAGATGGTGTCACTTCAACAACAGTTGGATTATTTTGCAAGTATTTTTTTGCTGTAATATCAGCAGTTATATATAGAAAACGAAAAGAATAATTTTTTTATTTTAGAAATAAACAATAAAAAAGAGTGGATTTAAAATCCACTCTTTTTTTAAATTAATTAAAAATAATGATCTAACAGTTCTATATCAATTCCTTTCTTTTCTAGTAGGTATTTTAATTTACTTAATATAAGTTTTTTTCAGTTTTTGAACAATTATATTCTGTTATATTTAAAATTTTAGCTACATCTTTTCTAGTAAATTTTTATCTAATAAATATCTATATATTAGAATTTTTTTGTTCTATAATAGGAAACTGTTTAAGATATCGCTTAAATGTATTAACACTTCATTTCTTATTGCATTTGAATCTGGATCATAATAATGAACACTTCTATCTGTCGTAGGATTATAGAACATAACATCTGCGTGTTCTTCATTTTCAGTATATAAGTCAACACTAGCATATTCAGTTTCAACTCCAGAAGTCATACCTAATATATCTCCTGCTTTGATTTTACTATTAATTTTTTTATTTTTTTATTTAAATCATATATATATTTATATGTTTTTTTCAGTTCCATTATCAGTCATAACATTTTACATTATATAATTTTTTTATTTCTTTTTTTCTTGATAATTTTTTTACCATACAATTCTTCTTCTATCTTTTATAACTGTGGAATTTTCATTTGCTATAACTTTATAATCTTTTTGTTTAATGACTTCGTGTTTTTATTCTTTTTATTAGCAACAATTATTTCATTATACATCATAGTCCAGGCATATGTTGAAAAATTGATATCCTAAGTTTGGATCGAATGTATTTAATGCTAATGAAAATGCTGATGCAGCAGCTTGATATCTTTCGTTTTCAGGTAATGGTAAATTATCGAATTTTCTTACAATTTTAAAAAAATTAAAGGTTCATTAAAAATAATAAAAAAATAATTTTTTCTAATAAATCAGTTAATTCTTTTTTTAAATTCAGTTTCAGACAAACATTTTTCTAATAAAAAAATTCATTTATAGCTGCTCCGAAAAACCTTTTCTAATCCTTCTTTCGTTCTTTGATTTTTTTAGATACTTTCTTTTCTAAATCCTTTTTGCTTTTTCAAAAAGAATCTAAAAATTTCTTTATAAATTACATCTTTACAATTTTCCATATAATTACTTAATTTTTGTTATTCAAAGAACAAAAATACCTCCTATTAATTTTTCTTGATAATTTATTATAGCATAAATAAAAAGACAGGAATAATCTGCCCTTTTATTGTTCATCAAAACTTTTAATTATATTAAGATTTGGCACTTTTTCACCTTGAAGTAGCTGCCCTAAACCAATCTTAGAATCTTCATTAATAAATAGAATGGTTTTGTTTTTGTTCTGTGAATTTACTAAAAATCTGATAATGCTAATTCATTAAATTCTTTAAAAAAATATATTCCTGAGATTAGTACTTCGCTTTCTAATTCTTGATATTCTATAATACAAATAATTTTCGATAAATCTTTAGACGTAATAACTATAGATTCTGAATTAGAAACTCTGAAAAAACTTTTTATGTTTATAGTTTTCGAAAAAAATATTCAACGAATGCTTTATCTTTAACTAATAAAAAAATTCGTCAGTATAAAAAAATATGTTGAACCATTATGCCCCTCCAGAGATAACCTTATTAATTTATTATAGCATATTTTTAATAAAAAAGAATGATAGATTATGCCTCTATCATTCCAGGAGTAATTGATATTAATTTATCTTCAATATTATTAAATTCACTAGAGTTTAATACTTTAATATTTACACTAGAGCCAATTATATTGTTGAATTCTAAGTTGAAGATTTTACATAGATTTTTTTAAATCTTCATAAGTATCTGCATTCATATATAGATTTTTTTCTCAAAAATTACGAATTCTTATAATATTGATTGTATATTCGGTACTTTGAGAAAATAAAGAGTATGCTGATTTCAAATAAAAATCATCGAAATCCTTAATTAGGGTATCGCTAAAAATTACTTCCATAATATTTAAAAATCTAATATAAAAATCTGCTAATAAGAACATACGTAGTTCTTTTTGGTATACCTATAAAAATCATTTGCTGAAAAACTAGAAGCAATATATTTTCGTTTTTCTTTAGAAAATGTACTGTTTTTATTGCTTTAATAAGATTATCGCCAATAATTTGTTTTTATAAGTTTACTATTTAAGCGTTCAAGAGTATTTCTTCCACCGTATGCATTGCTAACAACACTTTTTCTTGTATATTGATTAATATATCCTGCTATATCAGTATATAAATTATTCAATTCTTCATCTAAAATTTGAGCAGGAGTTAAATATTTTCTTGAATACCAAGAATTAAGCCTTTCTGAGTTCAGCCAAAGACCTTTAGCGTTTATTAATTTTTTTCTCTAATTATTGTTGCTTCTTCGCAACTTAATGAATTAACTTCTGTATCTAAATAAAGTCTATCTCTCTTAATGCACAATAAAATCGTTGCAACATAGAAGAATCTTCTTTAGTGATTAATAAATGAAAAATAATCAGTAATACTAGAATCTATTGGTCTATTAGAGTTTAATAAATTTAAACTATGATCATTAATTAATTCTGATATTTTTATAAATCCTATAGAAGTTGTAAAATTTACAAAATCATCTATAGATACATCATTTCTGAATAAAACAACTATAACTTTTTAGATGAGTATTGTTTTAGATATTTATTTCTAGAATATAAATTTAAGTTTATAGAACCTATTAAGATATAAGTTCCTCTTAATTTTTTTCATTTGTATACTTTGGATTTATTGTGTTATTTGAAACACCTGTTCTGAAAAATAATATCTTCAATAGTAGGATTAATTAATATTTCTAAACTGCGTTGTTTTTCCAAGCTTTATTAAATTCTTTATAACGATCTAAAAAGTTATCAGAATTTTTAGATATCCAGACTTATATAGCTTATTAAATACTTCCATTAATGATTTATTTTTATTTTTGATTGTATCATATTAGTTCCTTCTTTCTTATTTTTATATTTGTTTTAATTATAATAAAAACAAAATGAAGGTTTTAGATATTTTATGCTATAATAAAAAGATAAAAAAATAATACTAGAATATAAGAGGTAAATAATATATGAATAATAGAAAAAAATAAGTATTGATACTCTCTACAAACAGCTTCAAATCAATGTTTTTTTGTGTGTGTGCGAAAATAAAAACCTTCACCAAAGTATGTAAAAAAATCTTAATTTTTAACATAGGAGGAGAAAAATAATATATGCCAAAAATAGAACATAAAAAAAGAAAAATTAAAATCGCACTAAGCACTTGTTTGTTGAGTGCTTTTTGGATATACAGCTATGTTGCCTTTTTAATTCTAACACAGCAAATGCTGCTCAAGAAATAGGAAGATATTCTTCATATGAAATTCCTGGCAATTTTTTTCTCCATTAATTTCATCAAATTCTGTAGTAGAAAGTAATATGCCAAAAATACGATTAGTTGGGACAGCGGCATCCTTAGCAGGAGTAGTTGATGATCCTGATAAGGGATATAATTTTAGAAATATGGCGTGGGATAAAGTAGCAAGCTATTCACCAACTTCTTATAATAGAACAACAAGTTATCAATTTCAGAAAAATTTAGATAATCAAATAAGTAATGCATATTCATTGGGACCTCGAGAGATAGAAGACGCTCGTAGAAATCCAGGCAAATATTATGTTAAAATAAAAAAATGTTGGTAAAATTAACGGAAAAAGATGTGGACCTAAAGGTATCTATTATGGGGTTAGGAGCAGTAGATGAAAAGACGGATTCTTATGATTTGCATTCTCATAATGAAAAATGCTGATAGAATGATGGATTTTATTGAAAGAAACAAAATTACAAATGACTTTTTCTCTATTCGATTACCAGGAGAAAAATTTAAATGCTGATACTCCTCAAGAAACATTCGGTACATTAGCTATTGATACAACTAGAAGCTCTGTATTAAATTATTCTTATATATAGCGATGGAACTCCCGAAAAAAATGAGGATGGTTTAATTTCAGCAGGATTTGATGATGTCGATTGGACACAAAATATAACATTAAAAAAATAGTGAATTAATTGCTTATAGTAAAGGATCTCATATTTTATCTCCAGTTTCTAATTCTAATAACACTTCAACTTTTTAATAGTAAGCCAGGAGAGGGAAATAATGGTGTGGATGAAGGTATATTCTGGGGACTGTATAGAGGGGCTTCAGGTAATGCATCAGTAACATTTGATTTTAATTCAGCAACACCAGATCGAAATAATTTCCCAAGAACACGTTGGCAAGAACGTATGCTTGAAAAAACTTGATAAATCAATATGGGACTACGTTTATCAAGGACCAAATGGTGAAAAATAGAGCATATATTGTTGAAGGTGGAACGTTTGGATTTTCAATTAATACACATTTAATTGATTTATATTCATCAAGAATGAAAAAGGTTGTAAGTGATAATAATGAATTTGGTTTTAGAAGAAAAATACTATCACAAGTAAAAATGAGTATTTAACATATTCTATAAAATGCAATTATTCCAAATAAAATGAATAACTCATCTTTAAGTAAATTAAATTTTCACGATGAATTAAAAAAATAGCGAATATAAAAAAATCAAAGTTTTGAAGTCAAAATTGGTCAAGAAGTAGTTACAAATAAAAGGTACTTTTTCTGTTTCAAGATTAGCGAATGGCAATTCTCAAATTAATTGGGTGGCAGGCCCAGAAATTTTAAGTAATTCAAAAATATCAAGGAAAAAAACTATTACTTATGAATTTCAAGCGAAACCGAAAACAAAAACAAAAACAGATGTTATAAATACTGCAAATCAAGAAGCGGATAGTTATCCAGCAACATCAAAATGAAAACGGTATCACATATCAATTTTTAGATGATTTAGCAGAATTGAAAGTAAAATATATTGATATTGATACTAATCAAGAAATAAGCAATTCTTCTAAATTTGAAAAAGAAGTTGGTAGTCAATATTCAGTAACACCGATTACTATAGATAAATATGACTATGTAGAATCAAGTGATTCACTTACAGGTACTATTAATGCTCCTAAAGAAGTAACATTGAAATATCGTAAGAAATCAAAAAAACTATTAATGTAAAATATGTAGATGAAAGTGGTCGAGAAATTAAGAATTCAACATCATTAACTATAGATGAGGAATATACAATTGACAAGCCTAATATTGACACGTATACATTTAAAAACGTTAAAGATAATAAACCTTTAACAGGTCGTATTACTGATAACAATGAAGTAGTGTTAGTATATAGTAAAAAAACCAAGCAGGGTTAACTGTTAAGCATATTGATATTGATACTAATACATCAATAAAAAAATGATGTTGTAGAAGAAAAACGTTGGTGATAGATATTCTATAACACCAGCAAATATTAATAAATATGACTATGTAGAGTCAAGTGATGCACTTACTGGTACTATTAATGCTCCTAAAGAGATCACATTAAAAATATCGTAAGAAATCAAAAACTATAAATGTAAAAATATGTAGATGATAATGGTCGAGAAATTAAAAATCCAACATCATTAACTAAAAATAGATGAGGAATATACAATTGATAAAACCAAATATTAATACATATACATTCAAAAATGTAAAAAGATAATAAAGCTTTTGACAGGTCGTATTGTTGATAATGATGAAGTAGTATTAGTATATAGTAAAAATCAAGCGGCTTTTAACAATTAAGTATATTGATATTGATACTAATAAAGAAATTAAAGACTCAACAAAAGAAAAATAAAGAGGTAGATTCAAAATACACAATTATACCACCAACTATTGCTAAAATATGATTATGCTGAAATTAGTGGTGGAGAATTAAGTGGAACTATTACTACTCCTAAAGAAATTGTATTAAAATATCGAAAACAAAAAGAACTATTAATGTTAAAAATAGTTGATGAAAATGGTAAAGAATTAAAAACACCTATTCCAATAACTAAAAAATAGATGAAGATTATACAATTGAGAAACCTAATGTGCCAACATATACATTTAAAGAAGTAAAAGACAATAAAACCACTTACTGGAAAAAAATTACTGATAATGATGAAGTAGTATTAGTTTATAAATTAAATAAACATAATGTAACTGTTAAATATATTCATAGAGGTGAAAAATGGTGAAATTGAAATTAAGTCACCTTTAACAAAAAGAATATACAGTAGGTGATCCACTAAATATAGAAACGCCAAAAAAATTGATGGATATAAATATAAAGAAAGTAGTGAACCAATAAATGGTAAAGTTGGAGATGAAGATAAAGTAATTAAACTTTATTATTCTAAATATATTCCTGGACCACAAGGTGATAAAGGACCACAAGGTGATAAAGGTATTCCTGGTGATAAAGGTGAAAAAGGTGGTAAGGGAATAGAAGGTGCTCCAGGTCGTGAAGGACATACACCTGATATCAGAATTGATCCGAAATCTGGCAATTGGATTGTAGACGGGAAGATACTGGATTTAGGGCAATTGTATTTGATGGAAAAAGATGGTAAAGACGGTAAAGATGGAAATACTGATTACAATAAAGTAAAAATCCACTATATTACTCCTACTGGTGAAATTGCTAAGTCAACAGAAATAGTTGATAAAAAAATAAAGTAGAAGATAAATTAAAAGACGAAGATACAATTGTAGCAAAAAGAAAAAGATAATTCAATTATTGCTGTTGTACCAGAAAATAATAAAGAAGCAGATAATAATAAAAAGAAAAAGAACCTCTTATAAAAATACAATATTATATCTGATAAAGGTGAAGAGCTTACAAGTTCTGTATATTTACCAAAAGGTAAAGAGTTACCTAATATAACTATCCCTGGATACAAATTATTAAAAAACAGAAAAAATTATCAGATACGGAAAAATAGAGTAATTTATAGTAAAGATAATTCAACTCCAACAAAAGTGGAATTGAATAATGATATTACATATAGATTAGTTGATGAAGATAACAAACCTATTTCTACAGTTAAATATCAAGATGATAAATTCCAACCTGAGTTAGAAGGTTATAAATTTAAAGAGAAAAAATTATTTCAGAAAAAGAAATAGTATTAGTTTATCAAAAAGATAATATAGTAAATAATATTAGTGATAATAAAATAGTAAAAATCAAAATGGAAATTCTAAAGAATTAAAAGATAATACTACTATCTCAAAAGAAAATACAAAAGAAGAAGCTAACAGCAATGTAAGCAAACAATCTAATGAAAAATAAAAAAATAATTCTACAGAAAAACAATTCAGTTGATAAAAAAATGGTAAGATCAAATCAATAATAAAAACTGATACTGGAGATATTTTAGAAACATTATATTTAGATAAAGATGTCCATCCAGAAATTAAAGGATATAAATATAAAAGAAACAAAAGTTGTAGATAAAAATACTCAAGAATTAATTTATACATCAGAACCACAAAAATCTAAGAAAAAGCAGATGTTAAATCTGGTATAGATGGTGTAACTTCAACATCAGTTGGATTATTTGCAAGTATTCTGGCCGCAATATCAGCAGTTCTATATAGAAAAACGAAAAGAATAAATATGTAATTTAAACAAAACTAATTGAATATAATCTTTTAGTGTTTTGCAATCTACTATAATTTAAATATAAAAACAAAAAGAAAGAAAGAAGGAATTAAAAATGAAAAATTATTTAAGAAAGTATTAGGAAGTCTTGCTTTAGCAGGAACATTACTTACAGGAGGAAGTTTATTAAATCAAGCAATTGCTACAGATATAGTATTAGATAACGCACCAGCGATTGTCACTGAAACAGCATTAGCAGAATATGATTATAGTAAATTCCCAGAGGATGTTATTATTAGAGGAAATGAAGTTGAATTTCCAGATGGACATATTGAATATGCACCACTAAAAGAAACTCCAGCACCTGTAATTGAAACACCTAAAGTTGAAGAAAAAGTTACTGAACAACCAAAAAGTTGAAACTCCTAAAGTAGAAGAACCTAAAGTTGATTCAGAAATCGTTACACCTGTTGTTGAAAAAATACTAAAGAAGAAAAGAAAGTAGAAAATAAAACAACTGAAACTGTAACAAAAGAAGAACCAAGTATGCCAGAAGTTATCACAGATACAATCATTACTTGGACATCTCCAGAATTACCAAAAAGTAGAAGAACCAAAAGTTCAACCTACTCCAGAAACTAAAGAAGTTCCAGCTCCAAAAACCAGCTCCAGTAGTTGAAGAAAAAGTTGTAGAACCTAAAGTTGAATTACCAAAAAGTAGAAGAACCAAAAGTTCAACCTACTCCAGAAATTAAAGAAGTTCCAGCTCCAAAATCAACTCCAGTAGTTGAAGAAAAAGTTGTAGAACCTAAAAAAAGAAGAAGCAACAATTGCTCCTCAACCAGTAGTAGAAAAATTACTACACCTGTTGTTACAAAACAACACAAAACCTGTAGTCAGTCCTTTATTAAAAAAACAGGGAAATTAGTTGATACAGGAATTGCTACAAATAGTGCAACAGCTACATTAATCACATTATTTGGATTATTAATTGCTCTAGTAGCAAAAAGAAAAATATTTAAGGTTTAAAATGTTACCTAATCTGAGATTGAAAATATTTTTAATTATTAATTATTACATAAATATAACGGTTAAAATATTACCATAATCTTAGATTAAAAAAATATTTAATGTTAACAAAAATAAAAATAAACAATTAAATATTTAAGCAAAGACGTTTAGCTTAAATGAAAAATATAAAAATGTATTTTTAAATAAACAATGCGTAGTTTATTGAGAATATATTTTCAGATTAATTTAAGCTAAAGAAATGCGTACTTTTGGACTTATTTTAATCTAACTTAACTAATTTTAAACGCAAAAATTAGTTACAATAAATATTATGAAAACGCAATTGTATAATATAAAAAATATTTTTAATTAACGCAAATTAAAAAAATATAAAAATATATGGCTATTAGGTTGCCAGAAAAACCTAATAAAAACTACACACATTAAAAATAAAAATAAAAATTATAAAATGTGTGTAGATTATAAATTGTTTCTCTGACGCTCTTAATTGAGGTTAGAGAAACAATCTATAAAATATAAAAAGAGATTTTTAAAAAAGCAAAATTTACAGTTGATAAACTTTTTGAAAATTAATCTCTATAAATATAATAAACTGTAATATAATAAAATAAAAATTTTTATAAAAAATTTTATAAGGGTATACAAATTAGCTATAGATGGTTTGTATACCTTTTTATTTGACAAATCGCCATAACTGTGATATTATTTAATTAAGTAATTTTTGAGAGGATGTTTTTATGGTTATAGTTTCTAAAAAAATAAATTCTATTTACAAAGATAATGCGTTCGCTGTATTATATAATGAAGTAGAAACAAATTTTGATAATTATTTAAAAAAATATAAAAATTATGTCTGATACATCATCCGATATTTTTATTACATAATTTAAAGAGTAATGAATCACTTATTTGTAGTAAAGGATATTTTCCATATATTAATTTATTTGAATACATTATTCTATTAAAGATTGATAAGAATATTAAACCTCTAACAGATCAAATAAAACAAAATGAATTATTAGATAATATTAATGAAATAAATATAAATAGATTGAATAATAATCCTAATATATTTTTAAATCCATTAAAAGGTTATGATAGTTTGGTAAAACTATTTCCATTAGATAAAAATGCTCTATATGATAATTTGATTTTTCTTATGAAATTTAATGCTATTAACAGTATAGATGCTATAATAAAGAATAACATAAAACTTTAAAAATAAAAATTTTAGATGATATAATTGATTTTTACAATACAATTATCAAAGATTTTAGCTATAGAAACATATATCAATCAAACGGACGTAGAAATAGTTATTGAATTGTTAGTATATAATGTTATTGATAATTTTACTAGGACGAATTTAGTTGAATTGTTATTAAGACTTGGAAAGAAAAAAAGTTGAAGATAATAAATGGCTACTTACAGATTTTTAGAGTATTCTTAGGAAATTTAAAACTCTTTTTGCTAGTAATATGTCAAAAAAACAGAGTTGGACTGGAATTTAATACCACAAGAATTATTAGATTATTCATATTTTCAAGAATTAAAAATTTCAGAAATAATTATAGAAAAATTCATCTATCGAAGCTTATTGGTATAAAATTGAGGAACTTCAACCTTGTATAAAAATTGATGAAAGTTCAACTTTTAATGGTAATAGAAAAATATAAAAAACTAAATATACAGTGTTCGATATATTGAATGATAAAAAAATGTTATATATCATTCTAATTTTAAAAAAGATTATGTATAAAATATTATCTTTTAAAAATATAATTTTTATATTAAATTGTGAGGATCTTTAAATGAATAATTTTATAATAACTGATATAACAAGTAGTAGTGATTTTGATAAATTAATAACATTATTAGATTATAGAATACAAATAAGTGATTATTTGAAACGAATAGATGTTAGGGCTTATAAAGAATATGTTTTTGATTGATGCTGCATTAATTTCAGGATTAGGCAGTTACAGATATTTAAAAAGTTAAAATTGATGAAAAATTTCAGATTAGATATAAACAAAATAGAATATATTTTTCCAGATTCATCAATGCAAAAAAATTGCAAACTCAATACTAAAAAAATAATCGGAAATATCTAGAAAAACTCTGTACTATCTGAGAAGCAAATAAAAAGAAATTTTAGAAGGTTGATTTTTATGAAACTAAATCCTAAATTTTTATTATGATATTGAAACAAATACTAGAATATTTAGATATGTTAAAAATTAATGATTTATGTGAGAATACTTTGTTTTATTATGGTAAATATTACAATTTTTTAGATCTAGAAACAGTAATCACTGAATATTCAATAAATATAGATAATATTATTTTAATAAAAAGTAAATTTAAAAGTGTTTCCACAACACTTTACTGAAATTAAAATAGGAAAATTTTTAAATGATTTAAATAAAATTTAAAAAATATAAGGTGGTTTAAAAATGAAGAAACTATTATTAAGTTTATTAATACCAGGTATTGTATTGACTGGTTGTAGTTCAGCTAGAGAATTAGATGAACAAAAAGCAAAAACAAGAACAACAAAAAGAGAAGATGAAAAGATAAAAAGCAAATACGGGAAGCGAGTCAAAAAGCTAAATTTTCACAATCATCAGCTGTTGATTATTCTGTATCAACTAGACAAGAACAAGTAATTGATATTGAATTTCAGAGCAAAAAGAAGGTTCAAAACGAGAAGTTCAATGGCAAACTTTAGCACCTCTTGAATATAAAGGATATCGTGCTCCTGATAATGAGAAAAATATTGCTTATTTTAGATTTCAAAAATTTAAAAGAGGGAGTTAATTATTCAGCTCGTATTACCTCTAAAGAAATTAAAGAATTAAAAACTATTGATGTGAAAAAGAAGAAAATATAAAAATGGTGATGAAATTGAAATCAAGATCAAAGATGATGGTACATTAGACGTAAAATTAACTAGATAGAAGGATAACCTTCTATGTATTCTGCAATAATATACTCTTTTAATTCTTGTTGTGTACCATTAAATTTATTTAAAGTTTTAATTATTTTGCAATTGCCTGTAATACACCCAGTTTTTGTGTAACCAAATGCATTTTTCTCTTTGTTTAAATACACTGTAACAAGACAGCCGTTAGTTAAAATCTTCTTTTAAATTTTTAAATAATTCATTATTTATAATTACCATTTATTTTCTCTTTCTTTATTTTATAATAGCAAAAACAAATCTTTTTCAAAAATTTGTTCCATATTAACTTCTGAACTTAATTGTGATAGCCTACGTAAACGATCATTTTCTATAATTTTTTCCAATAATTTTCGTCTATAAAACTTTTGAAAAATTTGATACGTATCAAAAATTTATTTCTCTAAAAAGCATATGCTGAATATACACCAATTTTAATATAATATTCAACAATATTATTTCTCATATTTAATAATAGATCTAGTTCTTCATTAAATTCAGATTCCGATAAATTAGATACTATTTCTTTATTAGTATAAGTATATAAAAATACTAACAATTAATAATTTATTTATTTCTCTAATCAACACAAAAATTGATGGTATTTTTGCCATTGATCGTTTGTTATTATCATTAATATCATCAATCATTTTCTGTAAGTATTTGATTGCTTGTGTCCTATATTCTTTTTAAAAATAAGAAAAATATATTTCCAGGAACATAAGATAGTCCGTTTAATAGTTCAGAACGTAATGGTTCATTTAAATCAATTAATTGCAATTTATTTCCCAACATATTTTTTTGATAATCATTTATTAATAAATATTTTTGAAAAAGACATCTCATCTTTTATACTAGTTAAATGATAACAATTTACAAAATTTAAATGATATACAATCCCTTTTCAGCGTATATTTTCATCGGTGTTTTTAGAGTCTATATTTATAGTATCACCGCTTGCAAAAAAATCTTCACTTTATTTTCAGTTGCTTTTTGCATCATTAATGTGAACTCTAAAAAATATAATTACCTACTCTTTTTAGCAGATACAGGTTGTTTTTTTGTTTTTACAACGTTCAATGAAATCAATATGTATCTTTTTATGTTTTTCATATTTTTCATATAATGATACAGGATTATTCTTAATAAAAATCAATTAAGAATTTAAATATTTATGAATCATCAATTGTATAATTATTTGCTGTAATCATAATGTATTCCTTCTTTTCTATATTTATTTATATATTTAAATTATAAAGATATTATTTGGATATTTTTGTATGCTATAATAAATAGAAGTAATTAATAGGAGGTTTTAGGTTTGACTAATCCACAAGAATTTCCCAATTTATATAAATATGGAAAAAAATTTAACAGAAAAAAATTTAGAAATAGTAAAGAGATTGTTCCGATTATTGGTAGAGAATTAGAAACAAGAAAAGCAGTCTCTATTTTATTACAAAAAAATTTAAAAATAATTTAATTTTAGTAGGATTCCCAGGGGTTGGTAAATCTGCTTTTAATTGAAGGAATAGCTCAAAAATTGCAAGTGGTAACATTACTGATTCATTGAAAGATAAAGAATTGTGGGAAATTGATCTTGCTCTTTTATCATCAAAAGATGAGTCAGATGGTGGCTTCCAAATTCGTATGAAAGAATTAATTAAAGAAATAGAAAATTCTGGCGGAAAAAGTAATTCCCGTTTATTGATGAATTCCATACTATTATGGGGGCTGGAGCAAGTACAGCGTTAGATGCTGCTAATATATTAAAACCAGCACTTGCTCGAGGAACTCTTAGAATGATTGGTGCCACAACTTTTTGGGAATATCACAAGTTCCTTGAAAAAGATGGAGCAATGACTCGCCGTTTTGGAAAAGTTATATTAGAAGAGCCTACTAAAAAAACAAGCAGAAGCAATACTTAAAGGTAGAAAAACGTTTGTTGGAAATATCACGGAGTAACTATTTCAGATGATGCTATAAAATCAGCAGTTGAATATTCAGTCAGATATATACCAAGTCGTTATCTTCCTGATAAAAGCAATTGACATCTTGGATCAGAGTGCTGCTAGTACACGTTTATCTATAGATTCAATGCCAGAAGATCTAGATTTATTACAAAATAAGATAGCTTTTATTAGAAGCTGACTTAAAAATCAGAAAAAGACAAGGCTAATATTGTTGAAATCAAAACACAATTACTTGAGTTAAAGCCAGAATTAGATTATAAAAATAAAACAATGGCGTGAACAAAAAGAAGCATTGGAATTCTTAAAAAATTTTAGAATTGAATTAGAAAGATTAAATAAAAGAATTAACATTGGAAGATGCAAAAGGAAAAGATAAGAACTTAACTTTAATAGGTGAATTAACTGCCTCTATAAAAGAAAAAGAGAAAATTTTAGCTGAATTTAAATCAGTATATAAATCATTAAATCCAATTATTGATGATGAGGTAACAGAAGCTGCAATTGCAAAAACAATTGAAAGCTTAACAGGTATACCAGTTTCTCAAATTTCTGCAAATGAAATGGAAAAAATGAGGAATCTAGAAAACAATTTACATAAACGAGTTATTGGGCAAAAAATAAAGCTGTAGCTGAAACAGCTTATGCTATTAAAACGTGCTCGTCTTGGATTAGGGGATCCTAGTCAACCTATAGGTAGTTTCTTATTTTTAGGACCTACAGGGGTTGGTAAAGCTTTACTGGATACAACTATCATTCCTACACCAGAAGGGGAGAAAATGTTAAAAGATATTAAAGTAGGGGATTATGTATTTTCTAGGCAAGGGACTCCAACAAAAGTATTAGGAGTATTTCCACAAAAAGAAAAAAACTTAATGTACATATCGTGACATTTGAAGATGGTAGAGTTTCAAAATGTTGTGAAAATCATTTATTTTCTTATTTTAATACAGATGGAGAATTTGAAACTAAATCTGTAAAAGATATTATGAAATTAAATTACCAAAGTTTATGTTTCCCTAATAATGATCCTGTAGAATATAATAAATTTTTCTATTTCGGAAAAAGAACTAATAACATTATATCAAAGTATATTACAAGTAGGGCTTATTCCAAAAGTTGTAAAATATAGTTCTATAGAAAAATCGTGTAGAATTATTAAGAATGCTATTAAATGATTCGTTTGTAAAAACCAAAAGCTTTAGCATATTCATCAAATCAAATTGACTTAGTTAAGGATGTTAAGGAACTATGCTATTCATTAGGTATTTTTAACTGGGAAAATAGAAAAAAATTCAAGATAACTATTCTTTTTGAATTATATAATATTCCTAAAGAGTTAGAGATTGTCTGATCTGAATAGAAAAGATAATTGTATGAAAAATTGTTTCAATTACAGAAACAGATGAATATAGAAAAATGACTTGTATTTTGGTTGAGAATGAAGAACATTTATTTCTTACTGAAGATTATGTTGTTACACATAATACTGAATTAGTAAAAGCTTTAGCTGAAACTATGTTTGGTGATGAAAAAAATATGAAACGATTTGATATGGGAGAATTCAAGTCTCCTAAAAGCTTAAGTAGACTTATTGGTGCTCCACCAGGAGAAGATGTTAACGATACAGGTGGAGAATTAACAGAATGGGGGAAAAATAATCCATATTCAGTTATCTTATTTGATGAAGCTGAGAAAGCTCACTATTCTGTATTTGACTTATTATTATCTGTTTTTGGATGATGGAGAATTAACTGATAGTCGAGGAGATAAAGTTGATTTCACTAATAATTTAATTATTCTTACCTCTAATATAGGGGCTCAAGAAATTTTACGTGGTGTCGATAAACAAACTGGTGATTTAGAGCCACAAACAATAAGAAAAGTTCACGCATCACTAAGAAATCCTGATACCAGCAGAGGTGGAAAAAGGATTCAGACCAGAGTTTATAAAACCGTATTGATAGTATTGTATTTTTTTCTTACCTCTAACTTTAGATGATACTGAAAAAGATAGCAACATTAAAACTTAAGAGCCTGAAAAAAACGAGTATTAAAATCTAGAAATATACGACTTGTATTTTTCTGAAAAAAATATGAGACATTAAAAGAAGATCAACCACCACGTTTAGATGTATCGTATTGGTTATCAAGACAATTGGATTTTTGAAGAACTAAAAACTTGGTGGTCGTCCAATTAATAGATATATTCGTACAGAAATAGAAGATAAAATTAGTTGATTTTTTTAATGAATGGACTTGTTGAAGATGGGGCCTATATTTATATAGAAGCAACATATCCAGAAGGAGATAAATTTTATGTAGGAACAGATGGACAAACACGTCCAGTACCACCTATAATTAAATTTTCAGAGATTTCTGAAAAAGAATATAACAAATTGATTTTAGTAGATCCTGTTGAAGAAGATGCAGTAAGTATTATCACTCGATAATATTATAGGAGGGATTATAATACAATGCTAAAAAAATAATACTGATTATCTTAGCGATTATTATTGTTTTTAAAAATATTAAAAAGTAATATTTAAATCTATTTTGATGGCTATTTTATTCACATTTTTATTATACCAAATAGTATATTGGTTATTATTTTTAAAAACAATTCTTATAACATAGTACTTTTAATATAAATTTTTTTAAAAAACTATTGACTTTTTCTAAAGTACTATGTTATAATTTTTTTATAGAAAAAAGAAAGATAAATTAAAAATATAAAAAAACTATAATATATAAGAAACGAGATAAATAAAATGAAATTACCAATTATTGCGTTAGTTTCAATTTTAATGACTATGGGAACTACTCATAGTACTGCAATTGAATCTAATATTCAAGAAAAATAAAAATAGAAGTAAAAACAAGAAAAATAAAGTTGATCAGTATTAATAATTAATAATAAAGAATATAAATTAGGAAAAACATTATAAAGACTTATATGATCCTTCTGTATTAAAAGAAGCACAAGACTATATTAATCAAGGGAATATTGTTGTACAATTTGGAGATTTGATTAATAACGATGGTACTACAAGTTTACTTGCTGGCCATAATCCTGGAATATTTGCAGATTTAGCAAAATCTCTTAAAGAAGGTGATAAGGGGATTGTATATGATAGAAATGGTAATGCAAAAGAATACACATTTACTAAATGGAAAAAGAATTCACGAAAATGATAGAGCTAGTTATGAAGACCCAGAAATGATTAAAAGCTTTGTCAGATCCTAAATATTTAGGTGATGCAATTATCATCCAATATTGTGAAGATCCTTACATAGATTTATGGGTAGGAAAATAATTAAAAACTAAGAAAGTTATATCGAATATTGCTTTCTTAGTTTTTATGCTATAATAAAAGGTAAAAAAATAATACTAGAATATAAGAGGTAAATAATATATGAAAAACAGAAAAAAATGAATAAAAATGAAAATGGTAGCAAGTGTCGTTGCATTAACTACTTTAGCACCTCTTGCTAACCCAATAATACCAACGTTTTTCGTGGGGGCGAGAATGAAGCCCTAGCTGCGGAAACTGGAAGAGATATAAGTGATAAGTTAGAATCAGTAACAGGAGATTATAGTTATGGTTCAGGTTTAGATCGTTATAATGGTAATTTTACATTTAATTTTTAAAAATGGTACTATTATAAAAACCAGGAGATTATATAGAATTTTTCTACTAAAAAAATATTGACTTTCCAAATATGGACATTTTTGGAGAAAATAACTCTAAATTAGGGACGTTAACAGTTAAAGATAGTAATTATTATATATATGATATAAGAAAATACAATGATAATTTAATTACTCGTTCTGAATTAGAAAATTTGGAACCGTCTCAAGGTGAAGATAAATTGATTAGAATTACGTTCGACAAAATTAATCAACCAATAGAATTGACTAATTTTAATACAGGTTGGACAGAAAAAATATGTACCTTATACTTTATCTGATGAAATAAAAATCTAAATACTAAAATAATAAGCAATGGGAAAAACTTTATATTCCAATAATTTTTATCCACGATAAATTATCTAATTTTTGGAATGGAACAACTAGGAATATATTTTTTAAATGGTATAAATACTAGTTTTGATAAAAAAATAATAAAAATGACATTTAATAATGTTTTTTACAATATCAGATACAGTAAAAAGAAATGATATCATAACAATGAAATTACCTAATGATAGTAAAAATATATTTTTGATACTTCTTTAAAAAGTAGGAGATGAGTTTACTGCTATTATAGAAGCGACTACATTTCAAAAATAAAGATGTGGTTGAAAAATAAATTTGGAGTATTTATTCCGAAAGAAAAATGAAAAATACATTAAGATTTAAAGTGTTAGAAAGAACACCTACAATTTTTAAATTTCAATATATAGATGAAGATATGAAGGTTTTTCAATCGAATATATTTGGGACAGGTGCTAGAATTAAAAATCATATACAGGAATTAAAACCAGGAATTAATAAAAACTTCGGAAACATAAATTATAATATTGAGAGAAATAATGAAACTTTATATAATAAAAACGAAAATTTAATTGCATATGTTGATGCTACAACAAGTGATTTCTCTGGTATTCCAGTTGACCCAACATATCAATTAACTGTTAGGTATCTCGATGAAAATGGACAACAATTATCAAACAGTGATAAAATTATTAATGAAAATGGTAATGATTATAATATTTCACCAAAAGATATCCCTAAATATACATTTAAATCTGCAAACTAAATCATTGAAAGGTAATCTTACTGAAGATACAACTATAGATTTGATTTATAGTAAAAACAATCATACCTAACAATTAAAACATATAGATATTGATACTGGAGAAGAAATAAAAGATAAAAATTATTGAAAAAGAAAAATATTGATGATAACTATACAATTACACCAGCTCAAATAAATAAATATGACTATGTAGAAGCTTCAGAATCACTTACTGGAACACTAACAGCTCCAAAAGAAATTACATTAAAATATCGAAAACAATCTAAATCTATTAATGTAAAAAAATAGTTGATGAAAACGGTAAAGAATTAAAAATCGCCAATAACTATAACTATAGGTGAAGATTATACAATAGAGAAACCTAATATTCCAAATTATGTATTTAAGGAAGTAAAAGACAATAAACCGTTAACTGGAAAAATTACTGATAATGATGAAGTTGTATTAGTTTATAAATTAAATAAACATAATGTAACTGTTAAATATATTCATAGAGGTGAAAAATGGTGAAATTGAAATTAAGTCACCTTTTAACAAAAAGAATATACAGTAGGTGATCCACTAAATATAGAAACACCAAAAATTGATGGATATAAATATAAAGAAAGTAGTGAGCCAATAAATGGTAAAGTTGGAGATGAAGATAAAGTAATTAAACTTTATTATTCAAAATATATTCCTGGACCACAAGGTGATAAAAGGCCCACAAGGAGACAAAGGTATTCCTGGAGATAAAGGTGAAAAAGGTGGTAAAGGGATAGAAGGTGCTCCAGGTCGTGAAGGACATACACCTGATATCAGAATTGATCCGAAATCTGGTAATTGGATTGTAGATGGAGAAGATACTGGGTTTAGAGCAATTGTATTTGATGGAAAAGATGGCAAAGACGGTAAAGATGGAAATATTGATTACAACAAAGTAAAAATCCACTATATTACATCTAATGGTAAAATTGCTAAACCAACAGAAATAGTTGATAAAAAAATAAAGTAGAAGATAAATTAAAAAGACAAAGCGACAATTGTAGCAAAAAGAAAAAGATAATTCAATTATTGCTGTTGTACCAGAAAATAATAAAGAAGCAGATAATAATAAAAAGAAAAAGAACCTCTTATAAAATACAATATTATATCTGATAAAGGTGAAGAGCTACAAGTTCTGTATATTTACCAAAAAGGTAAAGAGTTACCTAATATAACTATCCCTGGATACAAATTATTAAAAAAACAGAAAAATTATCAGATACGGAAAAATAGAGTAATTTATAGTAAAGATAATTCAACTCCAACAAAAGTGGAATTGAATAATGATATTACATATAGATTAGTTGATGAAGATAACAAACCTATTTCTACAGTTAGATATCAAAGTGATAAATTTCAACCAGAATTAGAAGGTTATAAATTTAAAGAGAAAAAATTATTTCAGAAAAAAGAAATAGTATTAGTTTATCAAAAAGATATTATAGTAAATAATAGTAGTGATAATAACAAAGTAAAAAAATCAAAATGGAAATTCTAAAGAATCAAAAAGATAATACAAAAGAAGAAGCTAACAGCAATATAAATAAACAATCTAATGAAAATAAAAAAATAATTCTACAGAAAACAATTCAGTTGATAACAATGGTAAGATCAAATCAATAATAAAAACTGATACTGGAGATATTTTAGAAAACATTATATTTAGATAAAGATGTTCATCCAGAAATTAAAGGATATAAATATAAAGAAACAAAAAGTTGTAGATAAAAATACTCAAGAATTAATTTATACATCAGAATCACAAAATCTAAGAAAAAGCAGATGTTAAATCTGGTATAGATGGTGTGACTTCAACATCAGTTGGATTATTTGCAAGTATTTTTGGCCACAATATCAGCAGTTTTATATAGAAAACGAAAAGGAAATTAGAGAATAACAGGCTATATTAAAAAATAGTATAGCCTGCTATTCTTTTCTTGATTAAAGTCAATTTTTGATATAATATAATATATAAACGATTAAAGATTAGGATGTGATTTATGTGGCAATCTCAAGTAAAAACATTGGCTTGATTATATTGAAGATATGATTGATTATTCTAATATGGAAAGCCAATTATCAAAATATTATGATTTTATATATAATGAAAAAAATACTGCACAAGAATTGAAAGAAAATTCGGAATTATTAAAATTATATTTCGAAATTTTTTTAAACATAGTCTTAATATTTATATAAATAAAGATAAAAAGATATCTATTCTATATTTAAAAAGAACATAATGGTATTAATTTGGATGAAGATTCTTTTTACTAAATTCCAAATAAATTTGTTAAATCATAAAATTGTTAAAAAGGTATTATTTACTGATTTAAATAAAGAGTTATTTTGTATTGCAAATGAAAGAATGGATAAAAATAAGTATTAATAATTATTTAGTAAAAATAAAAACTTCATTTGTGTTAAATTCTAATTTATTTGAATATTACATTATTGGTTAATTGATTTTTACCCCAAAAGAAATTTTAATTGATTATATTAATAATTTTAAAACTAATAATTCTTATAATAAGAATACAACATTAATTTATAGAATTAGAAAAAGCATTGTCTGGTTATGAAGTTTATTGTTATAATTATGAATTTTTCGATAAAAATTCTAAAAAACAGCTGATACAATTTTATTATCTATGAATGATATTGATATATCATTATTAAAAAGTAGGAGAAAAATGTGAATCTATTTTTCTGGCTTTAGATATATACATTACGAATTTATCAAACAAGTGAAATCAGCTCAACTATATTTATTAATGAGTATAATATACTTACTGTAAATGAATTAAATTCTATTGATTCAGAAATTTTTGAGCGATATATTATTACATTCAACAGTACCTTCTGATATTTATAATATTATAAATGAATATCAGAAAATAGATATAAAATGTAAAGTTACACATTGTTGTTATCCTCCACTACTAACTTCGCCTAAAAAATATATCATTGATTTATAATACTCCTTTTGCTGTAATAGATATTAATCTTTTTATAAAAGTATTATTTAATGTAAATAAAATATATATAAAACCAAATAAATATAAGCCTGGTTCTTTTGATGAGGATTTTATAAATTTAAAAATAGTTTATTAGAAAAATTTAGATAAGTTAAGTTCTAATTTAAATATAGATAAAGAAAAATAGTTACAAAAATAGAAAAACAATTTAATTTACTTAGAAGAAAAATTAAATATTAAAGTAGGTGAGAATATATGATTTTAAAAACAGATTTACATTGGATTGAAAAATTTTCGAACAATATAAATTTAAAAAAACTTGTGATGATGCGATAAGAGAATATTTTTTATATTTTAAAATGAAGAAAGAGAGCAATATGATAAATTAAAAATCTTTAAAATCAAAAAATTTTGTAAAGAGTATTATAAAAATAAACATTATATAAAAATTTTTATAAATAAAAATGGTTCTGATATTAAATTTCAATCTCCTATAATAGTTCCTATATGGATCAAGATTCTGATATTTTGTTTTTGAGTTTTTATATCAATATAGAATCGAATATTACAACTAAAATGATATTAAATAATACTATAAACGAGGATGAGTTTCTTCAACAATTTAATAATATTCTTCATATTATTAATGTTAAATAATTTGAAAAAGAATATATTATCAGAAATGTTGATGAAAAATTAATTAAAAAATATAAATGGTTGGTTTTATTTATCCCTAAAAATTGAACTAATTGAGTTTCTGAACACGTATGATTCAGTGAAAGATTTTTTTCAGATTCTTTTAGTAAATCTTCTGTATTAGAATTAATATATTATTCTTTAAAAAGGTTATGAAATATATTGTAGAAATATAATTTTTAAATATACGTAAAAAAAGAAAATATTGATGAGATATTAGACTCTATAAAAGAAGATATCGATATTTATTTATTAACGAAATTGAAAAAAATAAATACAATATAACTGAAGATAATATAAGTAAGATTTCTTCAAAATTAAGCCCATTTGAAAATCAATTAGCTTATAAAAAAATCAACTATACAAGGTTCAACTAGCATTATTTTTTTAAATATAATATATTGACAAAAGAAGAAAGTGAAATTATGCATATAGAAAGTATTTTTCTAAATTAGTATCTAACAAAACAATATTGAAAAATTTTAGAAAATTATATAGATAAGCAAGAGTATATGGAATTAGTTGTATCTGAATATGATCTCTTTTATAAATATTCTAATACTTTCGTCAAAGATTTTAATTTATTATTTAATAACGATAAATATAATTTAGTCTTAAAATTAGGCTCAGATATTACAGTACTATATGATGATGTAGTTTTTAAAAATTGAATTTTTAAACTCTTGCAAAAATTTAATTTAGTTATTTTTATCAAGAATTAATAAAGAAAATATGTTACTGCTAAAAGAAAAAAATATTTACAAGAATCATCAATATATTGTTCGTTCTTTAATTTAGATAGGGCAGAATTTGAAAAATTTATTGAAACAAAATTGGTCGATAAAAATCCAAAAAAGATTGTAGGGTTCTACAATCTTTTTATTTGACTTTTTAAAAATATGCTATAATAAAAATAGAACTATAACTAGTAGGTGATTATACAATTGAAAAAAAGTTATTTATAATACATTAGGTATGTTTTTCAATGTTTTTATTGTATTATCTTGTATATATATATTATTTGGTAATTCAATTGAACAATATATTATAGAAAATTATAAAACCAAAAGTTGAAAAATTTACCATTAGTAATACAGCACACGCACAAGGAATTATGATTGGACGCAAGTTTCGAATACAAACTTAGCATCAGTAGCTAAATCTAGAGTAACTAATAGAAATCAAATTATAGGATTAATGTCACTAAAACTGAAGCCAAAGTTGCAGTAACTATAGTAGAAGGCGTGGATAAAAGATGCACTAAATTTATCTGCAGGAACAATAAGACCTAATCAAAAATGGGCGAGGGCAATTATGTACTAGTTGCTCATCACGTACCTAAAACTGAATGGGCTTTGTTTTCAGGAGTATATTATAATTCTGAAATTGGTCAAAAAATATATCTGACTGATTTAAACAAAGTATATGAATATACAATCACAAATGTCAAATTTGTACCTGATACAGCTGTATATATTACAGAACCAGATAAATATTTATCAAGTGAAAATGGCCATACTCCTGGTAAACCATTAATTACAATAATTAGTTGTGATGCTACAGGTGATGCAAGAATAACAGAGTACGGAAGCTTAAGTAATATCTATGATTTTAATAAAGGTGAGTTACCAAAAAGAAGCTGTTGAAGGATTTGAAAAAGCAGCTGACTTTGATTGGAAGTAATGTAGAAAGTAGGTGAGATTAATGGCTCAATTTATTGGTGGATTTTTTGCGATAATTATAATGATACCATTATTTATAATATATTTAGCAGGTCTATTTTGTGTAGGTATGGTTTTATGCTTACCATTATATTATATGAATCTATTTATTATAAAAATTTATAAAAACAATAGCATATAATTTTATTTAAAAAGAATGTAAAGAATGATATATAATTTACATTCTTTTTATTTAGTAATCTAAATTGATCTATGCTATACTAATAATATAAAAATAATAATAGGGGGTTTTTTCATATGAGAAAATCTTTAAAAACAATTTCAGGAGGATTAGCAGCAGCAACCTTATTAACAGCTGGTGGTAATATAGTAGGTGCTACTGGACTTCTACAGATCAAATTAAATATCAAGATACTATTGAAAAATTTAAAAACAAGAAGATTTAGGTGTTGATATTGATTCTGCTATTTATTGGAAAAAAATGGCGTATCAAAAATTCTATAAATATAATAATAACAAATTAGAAGAAATTCAGTATCCTGAAGGGAAAAATCAAAGGTACTGAGGTTAAAGAAGGTGATCAATTTTTATTAAGAAATGTTGGTACTACAAAAAAATGGTGATAATATTTCAGTAAAAATTACATTAAATAAATTAACTAGTTCTAGAGAAGACGGAAAAAAACTTTTTGGTTTATGGTTATCATCTATAGAAAGTAGTGTCAATCCAAATAAAAGCTATTACTTTTTCAACAAGTGAAGATAGAACAAAAAGCGGAAAGTTCAGCTGGTACATATACATTTGAATTTTTAAATGATAATGATTTAACACCTATTGAATTAACAACAGGTGGTGTATTCCAATTATATCATAAAGCTCTTGGCTCTACATTTAAAGAAGATTTATCAAATAAAAAGATTTTAGCAGCTAATAAAGGGAAAGAATTTAATACAATTAATTCAAATGGTGAATTAGTAGCAATCAAGGATGTACCCGCATCTGTAACGTATAATAATTTTGACTATACTGGTTATTTAGGATTTGGTACTGCGAAAAATTTACTTTTAACAATTACAGATCCAAATAAAGCAAATAAAACCAGTTGATAATTTTAGATTATTTGGTTTATATGAGTGGGCAAAAACCCTGCAGTTACTGAAGGAGAAAAGGTTCAGGAAAAAATTATAACTAATTATGTTGATACTGAGAACAAAGTTATTAAACCTCGTGTTGTAGCTGATAATAAATCTAAAGATAAAATTATTGATGGTTATAGATTTGTTGAAGAAAAACTATAAGTCATCGTGAATATACCTATGTATTTGAAAAAAATAAAAAGAAGAAAAAGTAATTACTAAATTTATTGAAAGTAAAACTAATAAAAAAATTATTAGATGATGTAATTGGTAAAAAAATAAATCTGAAGTTAAAACTATTCCTGGATATAGAATCATTTCAGAAGAACAAACAGGAGATAGAGAGTACACATATACATACGAAAAAGAACCCGTTAAGGTAGTAACTACAAAAATTCGTAGATGAGGTGGTAAAGAATTATTACCAGAAATTAAAGATAAAAGAAAAAGTTAATCAGAAGGATATTCCAGGATATACATTCATAAAAGAAGAAAAAAAGTTTCTGATACTGAATATAAATATATTTATAACAAGAATAAACCAGCTCTATTGAAGAAAAATGTAATTACAAAATTTGTAGATGAGAGTGGTAAAAGAATTATTACCAGAGATTAAAGATAAAGAAAAAAGTTGATCAAAAAGATATTCCAGGATATAAATTTATAAAAGAGAGAAAGTCTCAGACACGGAATACAAATATATTTATAAAAAGATGTTCCAGCACCAATATTAGAACAAAAAAATAGTAACTAAATTCGTTACTGAAGATGGATCTGAAATTTTTAGAAAGTATCACTAGTGATAAAAATAGATAAAAGCAAATATTCCAGGATATAAATTTGTGAAAGAAGAAAAAGTTTCAGATACTGAATATAAATATATTTATAAAAAAAGAGAATATTTCTATTATAACTAAATTTGTAGATGATAATGGTAAAGAATTATTACCAGAAGTTAAAGATAAAGAAAAAGTTGCTAGAAAAGATATTCCAGGATATAAATTTATAAAAAGAGGAAAAAGTTTCAGATACTGAATACAAATATATTTATAAAAAGAAGTTCCTAAAGAAATCAAGACTATCTTTTGTAGATCAGGACGGAAAAGAAATAATTGATGCCGTAATTGGCTTTGAAAAAGTAAAGAAAAAGCTATTCAGGATATAAATTTATAAGCGAAGAGAAAGTTTCAGATACTGAATATAAATATCTTTATAAAAAAATTAAAAGATGAACAAGATTTAGTAAAAGTTATTACTACTCATTATGTAGATGAAAATGATAAACCTATATTAGCTAAAGTTGTTTCTGAAAAAGTAGTAAATGAAAAATATCCCAGGGTATAAATTTATAAAAAGAAGAAAAATTTCAGACATTGAATATAAACTTATTTATAAAAAAGCAGATGAAAAAGATAAAAAAAGCAGACATAAAAAACGGGGGTTGATGCTGTGGCTAAAAATATTATACCAATAGGTATTGCTGGATTAATATTAATAGGTGGCGGACTATTCTTTTATAAAAAAAGAAAACAATAATCTATGAAAGAATCTACAAAAAAACTAATAGCTCTTGGAAAAAGTCAGGGTGTATCAAAACCATTTTGGAGTACATTTTTGTTTGGAATCAAGGTTGAACTCGATAATTTGCCAGCAAAATTAGCTAAGGGGGAACGATGTATATACTTTTCTCCCTTGTAAATATAAACGACAAAGATCAATTATAGTAGTTACTTCAGAACGAGTACTGGTTTTTAATCAGGGATATTTAGGGATTCTATCAAATAATTCGAGGGTGGATGTATATTATGATCAAATGTCAGGTGGAAATCCATCGGGGAGATTTATCTCCAGTTATTCAATTCACGTTCCAGGATCAGGAAATGATATTGTGGTGACAGGTTTATGGGGAAGAGATGCTCAAATACTTGATACTTTTTAAAATAAAGCACGACAGAATTATAATAAACCTAAATTAGAAAGTACAGGTACTAAAATTGATGATTCTAAAAAGAGCGTATAGAAAAGCTAAAAATCTTTTATAGAAATAAAAGTATAAATTTAGATGAATATACAGACCTATTAATAGAATTAATAAAGACGTAAAAATTTTACGTCTTTATTTTTTTATTTTTAATATTTTTTTATATAATTAAACTATAACAATTAATTCGAAAGAAGGAATTATTTGAAGGGATCTCCAGTGTCGATTTCGACACCCTTTTGATGAAAAATTAAAAGGAAACCTCCTTTGGAGATATTAATTTAAAAATTAATGATACAGAACAAGTGTTCCCAAAAATCCGTATTATAGTATTACAATCCTTTTTGCCAATACTCTTAGGATTCGCATTGAATCGTAGTTTCAATGAAATACTTTTAGTAATAAAAAGTGGTAGTTTTAGTGCGTTACAAACTAATATTTTTAGGATGTGCTATTTCTATCACATCCTATTTTTTTATTTGTTTTATATGCATTTAACTATTGCTTTTTAGGTAAAATTATATTATAATAATAGTAACGAGATAATAATTATCGACTTAGAAAAGATTGTTATAAAAAATTTAAAGAAACGGATGTGTAGAAATATGAAAAAAATTATTACGCAAAAACGGACAATGGTTAACAATTGGAAGAAAGGGTACAGCAGCAGTTGTAACCGCTGCATTATTAGGGAACTGGAGCAAGTGGGGTATATTTGATGCAACACCACGATAGTCATAATAGTACTTATCAAGAAGAATCAGTTAAACAAAATAATGATTCTGTTTCTAATAATGATTCATTACCAGTAACTAATCAACCTGTAGAACATACAACAACTTCACCTATTGCAAAAATGAAGTTCCTGTAGTAAATCAAGAGTTGAATCGACCAGTTAATACAACAAGAGTACAAAGAATTACTCCTACGATTAATACAGTCGCACCAACTACGTCAACAAAAGTTGAAGCTCCTAAAATGGAACAACCAAAAGTTGTAAAAATCAATGATAAAAGTTTCATTCCAGCTTCAAAAACCAGAAACTACTGAGTGCTGTAACTAAAGAAGAAAAAGTTGTATCTAAATTAACTGAAAATTCAAATGTACCAACTAACCCTACAGTTAACAGTCCAAAAGTTGAAAAAGAATAATATTGAAAAAAACTAAACGGTGAATCTCAAAAGTAGAGCAACCTAAAGTAGAACAACCAAAGGTTGAGCTCGAGAGCTTGTTACAAAAACAAAAGTAGTAAAATCAACTATTAAATTTGGAATTCAATATAAAGAAAAATCCTACTTTAAAAAGCAGGGGTTCAAAATGTATTGCAAGCTGGAAAAGATGGGAGTTAAAGTTGAAGTTTTTGAGTCTACTTTTTATTAATAATGTTTTAAATAGCAAAAGTGTTGAAATCTACAAATGTAATTCCTGCGGTAACACAAATTGTTGAAGTGGGAACATTAAAAAGAAGTCGTTACTAAAGTAGAACAACCAAAAGTTGAAACTCCTAAAGTAGAACAGCCAAAAGTTGAAACTCCTAAAGTAGAACAACCAAAAGTTGAGACTCCTAAAGTAGAACAGCCAAAAGTTGAAACTCCTAAAGTAGAACAACCAAAAGTTGAGACTCCTAAAGTAGAACAGCCAAAAGTTGAAACTCCTAAAAGTAGAACAACCAAAAGTTGAAACTCCTAAAGTGGAACAACCAAAAAGTTGAAACTCCTAAAGTGGAACAACCAAAAGTTGAAACTCCTAAAGTAGAACAACCAAAAGTTGAGACTCCTAAAGTAGAACAGCCAAAAGTTGAAACTCCTAAAGTAGAACAACCAAAAAGTTGAAACTCCTAAAAGTAGAACAACCAAAAGTTGAGACTCCTAAAAGTGGAACAACCAAAAGTTGAAACTCCTAAAGTGGAACAACCAAAAGTTGAAACTCCTAAAGTAGAACAACCAAAAGTTGAGACTCCTAAAGTAGAACAGCCAAAAAGTTGAAACTCCTAAAGTAGAACAACCAAAAGTTGAAACTCCTAAAGTAGAACAACCAAAAGTTGAGACTCCTAAAGTGGAACAACCAAAAGTTGAGACTCCTAAAGTAGAACAGCCAAAAGTTGAAACTCCTAAAGTAGAACAACCAAAAGTTGAGACTCCTAAAGTAGAACAACCAAAAGTTGAAACTCCTAAAGTAGAACAACCAAAAGTTCCACAAACAACAAAACGAGTAAATGTTAGAACAGAAACAATTGCTTACAAAACAGAAACAAGATATAATAATCAATTAGCTCAAAGGTACAAGAAATGTACTAACAGTTGGTAAAAATGGTTCTTATAAAGTTGTTCGTGATGATATTTATGAAGGTGATAAACTTGTAAAACAAGGTACTGAACAAAATATCGATCGAATTGAAGCTGTTAACGAAGTTGTTGAAATTGGTACAAAAGTTCCACAAACAACCAAACGAGTAAATGTTAGAACAGAAACAATTGCTTACAAAACAGAAACAAGATATAATAATCAATTAGCTCAAAGGTACGAGAAATGTACTAACAGTTGGTAAAAAAATGGTTCTTATAAAGTTGTTCGTGATGATATTTATGAAGGTGATAAACTTGTAAAAACAAGGTACTGAACAAAAATATCGATCGAGTTGAAGCTGTTAACGAAGTTGTTGAAATTGGTACAAAAATTCCACAAACAACCAAACGAGTAAATGTTAGAACAGAAACAATTGCTTACAAAACAGAAACAAGATATAATAATCAATTAGCTCAAGGTACAAGAAATGTACTAACAGTTGGTAAAAATGGTTCTTATAAAAGTTGTTCGTGATGATATTTATGAAGGTGATAAACTTGTAAAACAAGGTACTGAACAAAATATCGATCGAATTGAAGCTGTTAACGAAGTTGTTGAAATTGGTACAAAAGTTCCACAAACAACCAAACGAGTAAATGTTAGAACAGAAACAATTGCTTACAAAACAGAAACAAGATATAACAATCAACTAACTCAAGGTACAAGAAATGTACTAACAGTTGGTAAAAATGGTTCTTATAAAGTTGTTCGTGATGATATTTATGAAGGTGATAAACTTGTAAAAACAAGGTACTGAACAAAAATATCGATCGAATTGAAGCTGTTAACGAAGTTGTTGAAATTGGTACAAAAAGTTCCACAAACAACCAAACGAGTAAATGTTAGAACAGAAACAATTGCTTACAAAACAGAAACAAGATATAACAATCAACTAACTCAAGGTACAAGAAATGTACTAACAGTTGGTAAAAATGGTTCTTATAAAAGTTGTTCGTGATGATATTTATGAAGGTGATAAACTTGTAAAACAAGGTACTGAACAAAAATATCGATCGAATTGAAGCTGTTAACGAAGTTGTTGAAATTGGTACAAAAGTTCCACAAACAACATCATCTGATACTTATTTTGTATTAGATACTGAAAATAATTGGTTTGTAACTTCAGAACAAACTGCAGCATTAACTAAAAATTTTCGGAAAAAGCAAACGGAAATGTTGATGTGGAATATGTAGTAGAAAAATTAAAAGACCCTGAAAATTATAAATTATTTAATAGTTTAAACTTAGGACAATACTTTAATAAAGTAAATAATCCTGCAGGTGTCCAAAAAATGATTAATGATTATGCATTAAAAAATCAATTAGAAATCAACAAAAAATTCATTGCTTTAGCTAATGCTGAAAGGGTTAAAGCTGGCCTTGCTCCTGCTGTAAGTGCTTTTGAAAATACATTTATGAATAAAAAAGTAGATGCATTTGTACAAGATATGTCAAATGAAAGAGCAAAAGAAATGGCAGATTACGGTAGCCTTCGTTACTTAGGTAAAAAAGAAGGAAAACATAAACGACCAGATGGCCGAAGCTGGTATACTGTATATTCTGATAAAGGAATTGACTTAACAGGTACTAGTCCTGATAATCACCGATATAATATGGCTGGTGAAAATGCACTTCAAGGTAACTGGGGAGACTTATACTTCCTAACAACTCCTGATGCAATTATTAAAGATGCATTTGATGGTTGGATGGCTAGTCCAGGACACAGAGCATTAATTCTAAATGATGTTCCTCATCCAATTTTTGCATTCAGCTATAGACAAGGATTAAAAGATTATCTAGGATCAAAAAATAAACCAACAGTAGCAATGTTACACGTTACTAGCTGGTTCAACCCATTAGACTATCCTGTTTCAAAAGCAGAATATGAAAAATGGAAAGCAGATCCAAAAAATAAAGATAATGTATTCGCTAGTGATGAATACTATAACTTCCTAAAAGCTAATACTAAAAATAAATAATACAAAAGAGGTCCTATAAATGGACCTTTTTGTTGTACTAATTATAAAAAAATAAAAAGAGAGCTAAACTCTCTTTTAAATTTATTTTTCTAAAAATGGATTGTGACTGAATTCATCTTCAACTGGAAGAATTGCAGCACCATCATCTAATGTAATTTTTGCATTTAATTGAGTAGGATCTTCGATAAAGTGAATATTTCCACCTTTAATATTTAATTGAAGACCATATTCTTTAGATACAGTTACATCTGCTTGAACAATACGTAATTTTGCACCTTTTTGATTTTGTCAGCATAATAAGCTAACTGATTTGCATTCTGAACAAAAAAATACTTACAGTTACTAACACTACCATATGTTGGATTAATCTCTAACTGTGCATTATTTAAAAGCATAACTTAAATTTTTAATTCCATATTCACCGAATACATTTGATTTAAAAATTTAAAAAAATGTACCACTTTCAATAGTTTTTGATTTTTACATCACAGTTAACAGGTAATACCGAAAAAGTTGTTACTGCTAATGCAGAACCATCTTTTGTTTGTAATTTTTAGCTGCTACTACGTTTGTTGCTTTTGTGTTTTTGTTTGTGTCATTTTGTTTTCCTTCTTTCATATTAAAATTTTATAATATAATTATAGTAAATGAAATAAAAATAAAAGATAGCATTGCATTTTATACTGTTTTTATGCTATAATTTATATAAGAAAAATAAAAGGAAGTGTCTTGAAATGAAAAAAACAAGTATTAGCAGCAAGTGTAATTTTAACTAGTGTTTTAGGTGGAACTTTTACTGTTCAAGCTTTAGAAAAACCAAAAAGAAAATAAAACGTTAGCTCAAGTTCAACCAAATTATTTATTAGAATATAAAATTAATCAAGGAGAAACATATTTTACATTTAATAAAAAGGAAATCCCAAATACTAATATAATTGTTCAATATGTAGATGGTACAACAGCTACGATAACTACAAATAATGTATCTAAAGTAAAAACAGAGTTAGTATTCAAAAATAATCAAAGACCACAATTTTTATCAGTCACTACAAATGGTAAAATTTATAATTTAGAATCTAAAATTTATAAAGAACCTATACAAAATAAAGTAGAAGAACCAAAGAAAACTTCTGTAGATGAAAAATAATAAAAAGAAAAACAAGAAGAAAAAAATAAAAACATCTGAAATTAATTAATCCAAAAACAAATAATGCATTAATTAATCATACGATAACATTAACTAATAAAGATGGAAAAGAAGAGGTACTTCATAGTGATCAGGTAGGTTTATTTGTGGGAAATTTATTATTAGAAAATACACCTGAAAAAAATGGCATATTGTAGTAAGAGATAGTACAGGAAAAAGTTGTAGGAGATTATAAATACATTAGTATTGAAGAATCTAATAAAAACTGCTCCAAAAACTGAAATAAAAGATACAACATTTGGTGAAAAATGATAAAAGTATTAATCCTACATTAGAAAAAAGAAGATAAACAAAACAATGATAAGAAAAAAACAATTAATCCCTAAAGTAAAAACATTACCTAAAAACATCAGTAGTTAAATAATATAAAATAAGATCGACATTATAAAGTCGGTCTTATTTTTATTGAACAAATTAAGAAAATATGATATAATATATTATATACTAAAAATATGAAAGGGGATTTTTGATGAAAATACTACTTGATCAAGAACTTATAAATCCTAGTTATGTCTATAAAAAAACAATATTTATAATGGACAAAAATGAAATAATTTATTCATTAGATAAAAATGTTGCTACATTAAATGAAGATATTAAATACCCTATAATTAAAAATTAATGAATATGAATATAACGTTATTAGATTTATTGAATTGAAAGGTAAATCAGATTATTCTATTGGAGATTCGATAGCCAATATTAAAGAAATCGTAAAAATCTGAAGTAGGTATAGGACTTAATGATCACGGTCAAGGATTTGGATTGTTTGCATTTAATCAAGAATGTTTATCAAATAATAAAAACCAATATTAGGTTGTGAATTTTTATTTAACTACAAAATATGATCATTTAGTTATAATAGCAAAAAAATAAAAAGGATATGATAATTTAATAAAATTAATAACAATCGGAAACTCAAGAGTAACGGTTGATAATTATGAAAACCCTAAAACTAGACCATATATAGATTTTTCAGATTTTTCAAATATTGATACAGAAGATTTAATAATATTACACGGTTATGATAACTCTTATATAAATAGATCTTTAGAAAAAAGATTTTGAATCTGCAAAAATATCTTGAGCAATTAAATATAATATTTGGTGAAGATGATGTATATTTAGAGGTTCAAGAAGTTAATCATCAATCTGATGATATAAATGATGAATTATTTAGATTGAGTGAGGAATTTAATAATAAACTTGTATTAACAAGTGATTATCATCAAATAAATAAAGAAGATGATAAAATTTTAGAAATATTCCAAGCTATTGGTAGTAAAGAACAAGTCGGGGATAATAATTGGAAATTAGAGGGAGATAATTATTATATTCATAGCTCACTTGAAATTGAAGAAAGAAATTTAGAAAATGATTTATTAGATAATACAATTGAAATTTTCAATAAAATAGAATGTTATAATTTATATCAAAAAGAAAATTTCCTACCTATATTTAATATTCCAAAAGGATTTAAAGATGCTGAGGATTATTTTTGATTTTTTTAATTGTACAAGGTACTAAAAGCAAGGTTAGGTGATAATATTCCAGATGAATATCAAAAAAGAATTGAAATAGAAAAAGAAACTATAAAAAAATGGGGTTTGTTGGTTATTTTTAATTGTTGCAGACTTTATAAATTATGGTAAAAAGGAATTATGAATATACTGATTTAGAAACAGCGAAAAAGATGGAAAAAAACTTTTTAGAAAAAAACAGGATATCCTAAATCTCCAATAGCATTTTGGACCTTCAAGAGGTTCAGCTGGAGGTAGTTTAATTTCATATTTAATGGCAATTACTGAAATCGATCCTTTAAAATATGGATTATTATTTGAAAGATTTTTAAATCCAGAACGAGTTTCAATGCCTGATATTGATACAGATATTCCAGATAATAAAAGACAGGAAATCATTCATTATATAAAAGATTTATATAATACATCTGATGTTCCTACAGAATCAAAAGTATCTGGTATTGGTATTTTTTTGGTACATATAAAATAAAAAAATGCAATAAAAAGCAATAGTAAGAGCTTTATATAAAAGATGTTACTTTAGGAGAAAAAAATTAACAAAATATATAGAAGATCCAGATTTAAGTGTTGAGGAGTATATTGAATTACCAGAAACACAGTTATTATTAACTCAGGATAATAGAACAGAAAAAGTTATATCAGCACTTCCTAAAAATTTTTGGATTAATAAGTAATTTTAAGTCAACACGCTGCTGCTTATGTAATAGCTCCTAAATCGACTACTGAATTTTTACCCACAACATTTGTATATAATAAAAAACAGAAAAAAATGGAACAATTAACTGCATATACATATGTTGAAGCTGTTGGATTATTAAAATGGACTTCCTTGGGTTACGTTCTATGACTATAATACAAGAAACTATAGATACTATTAATCAAAGAAAGCAAACAAATTTAACAATAGATAAAAATTTTAGACAAAGCAATTACAGATATAAATGTATATAAACATTTACAAGCAGGTAATACTGAAGATTGCTTCCAACTAGGATCAGCAGGTATGACTGATGTAATTACTAAATCATTGTTAGATGTTAATAGTTCTATAGGAAAAGAGAAAGCTTTATCAGGAGTTTCTTTTCAAGATTAATTGCTTGTATATCTATGTATCGACCAGGGCCACTTGCTTATATTCCAGATTTCATTGAAAATGCTTTAAATCCAGAACATATACATTATGAATTTGAGGAATTAAAACCTATTTTAGAGAAAAGTTATGGATTATTAATATATCAGGAATCTATAATGCAAATTTTACAAGAAGTAGCTGGGTTTTCTTTAGGTCAAGCAGATATAGCCAGACGTGCTATAAGTAAGAAAAATTGAGGACTTAAAAAAATTAAAAATCTAGTTTTTATATATGGAGATGATAATATTCAGGGCGGAATAAAAACTTAATTTGACAGAAGGAATTCTAGAAAAATTATGGTCGGATATTGAAAGTTTTGCATCATATGGCTTTTAACAAATCACACGCAGCAGGATATGCTCACGTTACTATAATAACAGCATTTCTTGCATATCATTATCCATTGGAATTTGCAGTGTCAAATTTAAATCATCCGAGTGGTAATCAAGATGATGCTATTGGTTATTTATTGAATATATATAAAAAGAGACAATTGAAAAATAAAAACCTGCGTCTATAAATTTATCAAAAGATAGATTTTCTGTAAAAGATGACTATATTTTTATTTGGATTTGAAGGAATAAAAAGGATTGGCATCTTATTCTAGAGCAATATATCAAGAACGTTCAAAAGGTCCATTTAAGGATTTACAAGATTTCCTAATTCGTATGTCTAGAGATAGTGAAAAAGTATTACTAGAGGTGTTGTTACATCATTAATTTTTCAGGGGCTATTGATGAGTTTATTGGAACTAGAAAAGATAAATTTGATGCTATTGAAAAAAATATCAGATATATTGTCTTTATTTAAAAAGAGAGAAATACAGTATTTGAAAAAGAAACAGATTTATTAGGAAATTATTTAGATTTCAAAGGTAACTATTTTAGTAAAAATTGAAACATTATTAAAAGAAAAAGAATATACAGGATTCTTTATTTCAGGACATCCTGTAGATGATTATGATTATTTAACTAAAGATTTAAATTATTATGAAATAAGTGATATTAAAGATTTGAGTGATGGAACTATTGTTGAAATTTTAGGTATTGTAAATAAAACAAGAAAAATAACTACTAAAAATAACGACCTAATGATGTTTGCTAATTTATCAGATAAAACAGGCTCTATTGATACTGTAATATTCTCAACTGTATACACATTATTTTCTAATTCAGTGAAGAAAAATAAAAATTTTTAGTATTATCAGGAACAGTAGAAAATGGTAAAATAATAGTTCAAACTGTTAGAGATGTAGAAGATATTGTATTTTTCTACCAAAAATAGATCACGTTCAACTATTATTATCAGAAGATAAACAAATAGCAAAACAACAGATTGAAAACGTCCTTATGTCTATTACTAATCTAACTAAAAGATTCTGTAAAACTAAGTTATGTGTTTAATCAGCAAGAAATTTTTCAGTAGTAAACGATTAGGTGATTTTTATATTGATATAAATAATACAAATATAAAAAAATATTAAAGAAATTATTGGATCAAAAATGTTAAATTTATTTGGGAAAAACTACTTTAGTAAAAAGATAATTAAATTAACTAATTAATAAAAATTAATATCCTATTTATACTAAAAATATAGGTAGGATATATTTACTATTATGCTATAATAAGTAAATAATTATTGATAATACAGGAGGAATTATGAAAAGGATAAAAACTCAAATACAAAAATTAAATGCACTAAAAAATGATCCATATGAATTACAAAAAAATATTATTGCTAGGAAATAAAAGAACAAACTGAGTCAGATATATTAGAGAGATTTAAATATTTTTATACAAAAAGATAACTATAAATTTAGAGATGCTCATATAATGCAAACAGGTCAGATTGTGTTGGATTCAAGTGGCCATATTATAGAAAAAAATTAAGAATTATACTGAGACTCAAAGAAACAATAAACGTACTCAATATATTGAATCTTTACGTGTATTTTCTGAAAATTTAGAAAACTTATTAAGAAGTAAAATTGCCAAAAATAGCAAAGATATAATTAATGATCTATTAATTGTAGAAAAAAATTAGTATTATTAAAAAAATAAAGTATTTAACGATTTTTGATTTTTCAGAAGATAATATAAATAAATATTCAGATGAGGAATTATTGTATTTATCAACACGTTTACACGATACTCTTAAAAAAATATAAATATTTATACAATTAAAGAAATTCAATCACTTGCATTGTTTAAACCTGTAAATTATTCTGGAGTAATATATTTTTGATCCTAAATCAACAGAAGGTCCATCATTTAATGCACTTGAAGGTAATGAAGAAGAAGCTGTAACTAGAGTTATTAGTATTTTTTTCTAGAATGATAAAAAAACAATGATGAAATAGTTCAAAAATTAATTTAAGAGCTTTAGAAAATGCAGTGAGGGTTACAAAAAGATTAGAAGGTGATAAAGGAATTTATTACAGGTATATTATTTATTAAGTAATGTAGACAACAAAGGAAAAGATATTGTAGGTTTATTAGAAAACACAATAAAAAAACAATGAATTAAAAGGTATTTTTCGAACAACAATATTTTCCATCTATTGGTAATTATGAAGATTTTATATTTAATCCATATTTAGCTACTAGAAAAATCCGAGAATTACTATTTGAAATTATAGAAAAATCCTGATTTATATAGAATTTTCTCTCCAACTAAATTAAATAATACAATTGATTTTTTTCTAGTATTATTAAATATGGAGATAAACTTGTAGTATCTACAAATGTAGGTGCATCTAAAAAGGATTGAAAATGTATTAGGACAATTTTTTTATTCATAGAATTCAAGAAGAATTATATAAACGCTTTAATACTATGTCACAAAATAAATTAGTTCCTATTGAATTATATATAGATAGAGCTAGTGAATTCATTGATGATTCTTTTGGTAGTTTATTAGGAAAAACAATTATCATTAACATTTACTGCGTTAATCGCAGATAATGATTATTCTGCTTTTTAAAAAGATAATAGATCACAATTACAAACTACATTATTAGCATTAATTAGAGACGTTTATAGGTTTGTGAATAAAAATACAACACGTTAAATTTAATTTGATATATAAAATAAAAAGGATAAATTATTTCATCCTTTTTATTTATAATTATTTGTTAGAAACAATAGTATATTCAACTTGTTCATATCCTTTAGGTAATAATTCTAGTTTTTGACGGATTAAACTGTCTAATATCCATAGCTTCTGTATCAAAATATAAAAAAAGTAATCACTAATTGATTCTTCAGAAAAAAATCGGACACTTCTTTATCTAAATCAAATAATTCAGATAAATATAGATATGACAATTCTGGTAGATAATCTTTTTACACTATCAATATTAATTGTCCCTCTTGATACTCGTAAATCGCCATTTTTCTTTTTTTATAAGTAAATTCAATTTCACCTTTTGCTGCAGAAGAAATAAAAATAAACAAAATTATCTATTTGTTCTTCTGTAAGGTTTTCTTTGTAAGAATCAATATTAATTTTTAACATATTTATGACCTTCTTTCATTAATAATTTTTATACAATAATTATAGTCGATTAAATCCTTGTTTTTTTAGACTAATTCAATTTCATAAAAACGTTGTATAGCTACCATAATCTATTCTAATTTTATCTGGTTGTAATTCTAAAATTCTAAAATAATACCACTCAATTTCTAATCTTGATAATTCTCTCTTTATCTTATCTATCGCTTCTTTTTCTGAATTATATGTCCCTAGATCGTCAATGCTATCATCAGGAAATAATACAGTTAATTTATATTTTTATTATCATTATTTTCTAAAAAAATTCATCTTTATTCCTCCTTGTATAAATAATTATAACATAATAATAATTCAATGTCAATAAAAAAAGCTAAAATAATAAAAAGATAATAGGAGGATTTTTATGCAAAAAAATATTACAATATAAACATATAAAATATACAATAATAGCAATGTTTTTACAATTAATATTTTTATACTTTATTTCTATAAATTTTTTTAATGGTCAAATATAGTATTTCAAATTTACTACCAATTTCAACTGTTAAATTACCATTATACTTTTGCATTATTTGGTATATTAGCATTTTGGCTTTACTGTATTAGCTAAAGAAGAAGATAGTACAAAATTAAAAATAAATTTTTACAAGAATATTTATCTTAGCTCTTAGTGCTATTTATATAATTGCATCATTGTTATTTACAAAATTAATATCTATTGGTATATACATCGCTTTAGGTGTATTAATTATTTATACAGCTGTAATATATTTTACTCAAAGAGATAAATATACAAATTACCTTGAAGAAATTGTTGAGGAAGATATGGATATAAAAACTATCGATTTAAAACCAGGTGATTGTCCATTAGGAGAAATTTTTAAAAAGGAATGTTGATGCTGACGGAAAACCTTATCCTGATCAAGATGATTTTATTCCATCTGGAATAAAGGGGGTTCTTCCTCTTCAAGATAGATTTATGCACTTATTAGTTCTTGGACCAACAGGGTCTGGTAAAACATCACAAACATTATTACCGGCTGCATTAGCTGATTTTACATCAGATAGTTATAATTTCGGCGATATTAAAGTTGTACAAACAGGGCAGATAGTATTAGAACCTAAAGGTGACTTTTGCTAAAAGCTGTTTGGACATTCGGTAAAATAAAGAAAAAATGATAAACGTAAAAATTATATGAAATTTTTATTGGATATTCAGATTATTTAGAAGAACGTATTGTTTCATTTTAGAGCAGATAGACAAAAAAATTTTTAGTATTGAAAAATGGTCAAGAATTAAGTAAAGATGAAGAAAGATTGTTAAATAAAAATCAAGAATTAATATCAAGTGGTAAGGTTAATTCTTTAGAAACTGAAAAACAGATCGATGTTCATTCAAGTGTTCAAGAATTATTGAAAAAAGAGATGGTGGTGTGTTAAGTGAAGAACAAGAAAAAAAGAATTAGAGTTAATAGAAAAAAATCTTAAAAATTATTAACGATAAAAGAGAGTTACCAAAATATATAGAGTTTTCATTTGACTTTTTAAATCAAATGACGACATTTGCTTTGTTTAGATATGCAGCTCTATTAAATGATATGATTGCTAATCCTAAAGATTTAACAAAAAGAATATTGGCAGTTAATTATAGACCAAGATCCAAATGAGGAACGAGATGTTGTATTATTATTCGACCCACAAAATAAAAAATCACCATACTTTAATCCTATGTTTGGTGAAGAAGCTGCCGTTGTAGGTAACGTAACTTCCACTTTAACATCATTTATGGAAGGAAGTAGTCCTTTCTTCGTAAATATGGCGAGAACTACAGTTCAAAAATGCTATAAAAAGTAGCAAAAAGGGTGTATGGTAATGACGCTAATTTAATTCATATTAATGATTTACTTATGAATAATAATTCTCGTGGAGAAAGAAATTATAAGATTATTAGATACAGTTGATACAACAATGATTCAAGCTAATGAAAATAAAGATTTAAAAACATATTTTTTTAAATGATTATTATTCTGGATTAAAAGGTTTGAAAAATGCTACAAAAACATATGAACATACATCAGGTATTCGTTCTATTTTAAATAACTTATTAGATAATGAAAAATGTTCGTAGAGTACTTTTGTCCACCACCAGGAATTGGTACCGATTTAAATTTTTGATGAGATATTAAAGACTGGTGATAAAATTTCGCAATTTCTACAGCTACTGGTGGTTCTGATATGAGTTAACCGTATGTTAGGATCGTTTATAATATTACAGATACAAACAGCTATTTTTAATAGAACTGGTAATGAAAATACAAGGACTCCTATGATATTATCAATAGATGAAGCACACGAATATTTAAATGATTCATTTGATAGTGTATTTTCAAAAGGACGTTCTTATGTAGTATCAGCAGTAATTGCTACACAAACATTAGGATTATTTGCTGGTGGTGAAAATTCAAAACTAGTTTCAAATATTAAAGCCAACTCTAGAAACTTAATTGCTTATCCTGGATTATCATCAATTGATATAAAATTCTTAAATGAAAAATTTGGTGAGCGTTCAGAAACTACAATTGATCGTTCTATTTCACAAGAAGTACAGGACGATCCGTCTAAGCTCCAAGATATAAAATCAGCTATTGGATTAGGTGGAGAGGGTGGTGGTTCTGGGCCACGAGAAACAGTAAAAGATGTTACTAAGTTAGTAAGTAGATTTACTAAAGACCAATTACTATTTGGTGTAAACGTTAGAACTAAAAATAAATGCAAATAATGGATTCGGTACTATTATATATCAATTAGTAGTTAATAAATCACCACAAGTTCCTACAGCTGCTAAGATTGAATATATACCATATGAAGTAAAAAGAATCTGATAAAATAATTGCATCATATGATAGTCTATTATCTGAATTTAATCAAAGTGTTGAAAAAGAACAAGAAGCTAAATCATTAACAGAAGATCCATTAAAAAATGAGAGTGATTTCAATGAAAAAATCATTCAATAGTTCATTAAATAAAAAAAGTAACTAAAGAATCTGATCCAAAAGAATTTGCTCGAGATTTAGAAAAAATCAAGTTCAAGATATAACTGAAGAATTTTAGTTTACAAGTGATGATTTTGCTGATATAACAGATTTTGATATGTCTACAGAAAATTTAGATGATATAGATTTTGATGAATTTAAATAATTAATATATGAAAATAACAGGTATTAGATAAAAAGAATACCTGTTATTTTATTGACAACCCCTAAGTTATTATGTTATAATATATTTATGCAATTATGAATTTTAATACAAGGAATTTTTAAAAAGATGATTTTAATTAGAATTATTATTTTTATAATAACTATGTTATTGTTCGGTATTTTGATTGTAGAAGTAAAAACAAAAACAATCACCCAATTATAAACCTGGTATTCTATTTTGGTTGGTCTGGTTTATATTTTATGCAATAATATATTATATTATTTAAATTTATTATAAATTTTTTTACAAAGTGAGGTTAACATATGGAAAAAAACTTAATGAGCAAGAAAAATAATAAGAAAAAGAGGGTACAGAAAATAAAAATTTTTTCAGATAAAGTATCTGCTTTTTTTAACAGAATTAGTTTATCCAAAACCGTATACGCCTCCAACTAGGATTTATTCAGATGTTGTATTATCAACATTTCAAGTAGATCACTGGATGCAAATGTTTTATGGTGATCCAGGACTTGGGAAAAATAAAAAACTGTATTTAGGTTGCTAAATTATAATTCAGATCCTGAATCCCAAAAAGCGAACATATTATTTTAAAGAAGGCTGCGATTATAAAAATTATTATGTCTGATATTTTATGTACGATAGAATCGTTGTTTTCTGGTAAAGAAGATGTCAATGATCTTCTAAGTACAACATTTATTATTAAAGGATTAAATTTCACAGAAAATTATACTAATAATGAATATTTATTATTCTTTAGTGGCTTAGAGAAAAATTAGGGAAAAATATCCATTTTTAATATAGCTTGGGTGTTAGATACCAATGATTTTTTTAAGTTTTAATAAATTCCAAAAATATTACTAATAAATTTTCAATTACAAATTTAAATCCAATTTCAAGAGAAAAAACATAATCTGTTAGAAAATTTAAAAATTTCAGAATATTGCTATAGAGAATATTATCCAGGAGTATATGATCCTAATTCTACTATCGGAACAGATCATTTAATTCACATCATAGAAGAAGTTATTTTGAATTTTTAGTTTATGGAATAATAATATTTTATTAAATTCAGAAAAAAATATTAGATAAAAGTATTAATGTTAAATGCAGGGTATGCAAACTCTAGAAATGATAACGTAGATAGATTATCAGAATTAATATATAAATGTGTTGAAGATTTAATTGATAAAGAACGTTTAGAAAATGAAGAAATAGAATATACAATTATTTCTAAAAAAATATTTCAAAAAATATTAAAAAAATGAAATTGTAGGGCAAGACAATATTATTGATAAAAATAGCTCAAGATTTTGAAATTGCTGAAGCAGGATTAACACCAAAAGAACAACCTTTGTATAGTTGTCTTATTGTCGGTGATTCTGGAATTGGTAAAACTTTATTTGCTAAAACTTTATCCAAAGGAGTTTTTGGTAAAAATAATTTACTGCGATTGGATTGTGGTGAATTTAAATCAGTTGAAATGACAACTACTAAATTATTTGGTTCAGCACCAGGATATGTTGGATATGAAAATGGTGGTGTATTAACAAATTTTGTTGAGCAAAAATAAATTTGGTGTGATTTTTAGTTGATGAAATTGAAAAAGCTGATAATTCAGTTCAAGATTTGTTTTTTTACGTATGCTAGATACAGGTGCTTTTACTGATACAAAAAAACAGGTGAAACTATTTCTTGTGAAGATTTTATTTTTTTATTTTTACAAGTAATGCGAATACCAATATTCATAAGCAAACTGGATTTGTTTTTAGAAAAATATATCAATTGTAGAACAATTAAACGGTACATTTAAACCTGAATTTTTATATAGATTTGAAAATATTTTCTTATTTAATAAATTAACAAAAGATAATTTATTTGTAATTGGACAAAAAAATGTATTGAAAAAAATCATTGTATACTGCATATGAAAAAAAGGGATTGATGTTTCTATTTCTAAGAAAGAAAAAAAGATTCACTAATTAATAATATATTAAAAAGACCCTCAAGTTCTTAATGGTCGTCAAATAAGTAAGTTGGTTACTAGAGAAATAAATAAATTAATCGTAAAAAAATATAAAAAGAAAGCTATTTAATATAGCTATCTTTTTTTGTATAATTAATAAATATGAAATAATAAGGTGGTGATTTTTTTGGTGAAAATATATTTATTTTTAGATTTTAAAAACAACAGGTAAAAATTTTTTTATAAAAAAATACTAAATATAAAAAGAATATTTATTACAATTAACATTTAAACTATATGATTCTAAAATAGAAAAGATATTAGAAGAAGGTGATTTTTATGTTAAATATTCAAATGAATTTTTTTAGAGGAATTTAAAAGAAAATATGACAGTCGAAAATTTAATAACTTATAGTGAATCTGGACTGTTAAAAATTAGAAACACCATTAACCACTACAACTATTCAAGGGATTGACTTATGTCTTTTTAATATATTAAAAAAATATAATCACTTAAAAATCATTTTAGTTAGTGATTCTTTTAGAAAAAGTAATATGAATATTCAATCTTATTTAGAAATAACTTTTAAATTACTAAATTTTTCAATATTAGATATAAAATCTCTTGAATATTTTTAATACTATAGATTTTTGATATTAATAAATATAGTGAATCTGAATACTATTCATATAATAATATTGATAAAACTGTAAGGAAACTTAATACCTTAAAGATGTTTTTTTAAAAAATTTAATAAACTAAAAAGAAGAAGTTATATACTTCTTCTTTTCTTTATTTTATTAACGAATATATACATCTAAGTGATTTCCAAATGTTCCTCTATCGTATATTTTTTTCCTTTATAACCGAATGGTGTATCATATACAGTACCTTTTGGTGCAGATCCAGCAAGAACAATATAACCATCGCCATCAGATACATAACCATCAGCATTTACGTGTCTACCTGGAATTACTAATCCACCGCCTGGTAACACACTTTGTGAATAATAAGTAAATTTATAACCACCCCAATTTATTACTCCTGAGAACATAAATTGAGATAAACTATATTGTTTTGTTGTTGAACTATTAGTTGTTGAAACAGGTTGTTCTCCTGTATTAACTGAAGCTTGTTGACTTGTATTTATAGAAGTCGAATTAGTAGTTGATGCTTGTTTATCATTTGATGTTTTATTTTTCGCTTTTTCTTTTTCAATCAAATCATTTTCTATTTTTGAGAGTCTTTAATGTAACACCTTCTTTTTCAATCTCCTTTTTATAATCATCATTTTTTTAACATTTTTTTAGTAATTCTTTTATTTTTAATATGATTCTGTTTTTTTCTTTACTTAACCAACTATCTGATTTAATTTCAGCATTATGAATATTTGTTGTATTTTGTATTAAAAATGAATTTTGTGCTTTAACTGTACCTAATGTAGTAGTAACACCTAACAAACCAATTGTTGTGACAGTTAATATTTTTATCATTTTAGAAACCACCTCTTTTTATTTTGTTATTATTATTTTAGCATAGTAAGTATTAATTTTCAAGGTCAAAAAAATATTTCAATTTTATTACAAATACAATAATAAAATATTTAACTATATAAAAAGAAGAATAGATTAAAATAATCTATTCTTCTATAAACGTTCCGCTTTCGATACCCCGTCTTTTCCTTGCTCTATATAATATACATTATCAATTAAATTAGGTAAATATTCTCTCGTGTGTAATTACTATACTTTGTTTTTTTCTAAATATTTAGTCAGTAATTTTATAGCTTCTGCTACTTTTTCACTATAACTTTCTGAAACCGCAGGTGTTGGTTCATCTAATAATATCATTGCTCTATTATCGGATAATAGTTTAGATATTGCAATAAAAAGATAAAAGAAACAATATCTCTTAAACCTCCTCCTTCATTGTCTAAATTTATAATCTCAGTATTTAATCCTATATTTTTTTAATATATACATTAGCGACTGGACTTCCAGCTTTCTTTTTAGTTCAATTTCGATAGAATATGAATCACCGAATATTAACTTTAATATTTCAGAAACAGATTCTTCTAAAACATTTTTTTACCTTTTTCTCTAGCAAAAATCTGTAGCTTTATCTATTAATCCTTTTTGCCATTAATAATTTTTTTCTGTTTCTTTATTTAAAAATATTATACCTATTCTCTTTTTCAAATAACAGATTAGTTAGTATTTTTATTTGCCAAGTCTTCTGTATTTTTTTCTATTCGTCTAGCTAATTCTTCTGTAATATTCATTATTATAATTCACCACCTTCAGTATTTATATATATGTTATCATAAATTAAGGAAAGAGTCAAATGAAATGGTTATAACAACTATAATTATTGTATATAACAAAAAAACTGAAAGAAGGATGAAAAGTAGGTGCATATTATGCAAGAGATTATTACAAAATCTAAAAACATTAGAAATGTTAGATTCATTAAATATTAAATATATTGTTAAAAAAATAATATTGCTTCACTAGTTGATCACGATTCACTCACAATCCAATTAACAGGTAAATATGCTGAATCTTGGAAACGTTGGAGTACAGGTGACTATGGAAGAAATCATATTGATTTGTTAATATATTTAAATAAAATAGGTCAAATTTCTAATGAAGAAATTGATAAAATTAATAAGGAGGATTTAAGCGGATTGCAGTAAAAAGAGTAGAAAAATACAATTATAAAGAAGAGGTCACTAATCCAAATACTTGGAAAATAAAAAAATATTTAACAAATAAACGATTTTTTTATCAAAATGAAATTGTAGACCTTTTTATTAGAGGAAATAAAATTGTTCAAGATGGTCGAGATAATTTAAGATTTCATTTTTTTCTGATCTTATTACAGATCAAATTATTGGTGCAGAAATAAGAGGTTTAGAAAAAGTAAACGGAAAAAAACCCTTAGATATATTGCTACAGGTTCTGAAGGATATTTTTTTATAAAGACAAGTGATTTTATACAAAAACATTGTTATTTTTAGAAGCTCAATTGATTTGATGTCTTATTATGAATTAGAAAGATTATCTGATGATATTCAAGAAAAATAGTTTCTATAATTTTTCCAATAAAAAGACCAAATACATTGTATTTTGCATTATCTGGCTCTGGTTCAAAAAAATAGAAAAAAAGCTGTTCAGCATTTAGAGATTGCAAAAGTTATAAATCCAAATGTGAATATTATTGTTGCAACCGACAATGATGAAGCGGGTGAATCTGTATACAATTTTTAAAAAAAGTAATAAATATTCAACTTATAATTTAATAAGAGAATTACCCAACAAAAGGTGATTATTATTATGAAAAATTCAATTCCTAAAATTATTAAAGATTGGAATGATCTATTAAAAATATTTAAAGAAGAAGATTAAATTTCTTCTTCTTTTTATTTATTGTCACATTAAAATATTTATGCTAGAATATAAATAAGAAATATTATATGGAGGGGAAAATGGAATTAACACTTAATAGTATACAAGAACGAACATCTTATTTTTAAGTTATATAAATGGTTGTTTGTAATTGTTTTTATAAATTTAATAGCTGCTATTTTAAAAAGAAGGTAAGGAGTTTTTTTATTTATGCATTTGGTTTACAGCTTATTGCTTTGATATTTTTTTCATAGTTTTTTTGAAAGAAAAGAAATTGCGAAAGAAACTAACCAAGTATTAAAAAAATTAATTAGTAATGATATGTTTGAACATACGCATACTCATAAAGAAAAAAACTTACAAAAAAATGAACTAGAAGTTTTAGACACAATCCACGGGCATAAATTAGAAATCAAAATTCCTAAATTTAGAAGAGGAAAGATTTATATAAATATTAATAAAATACTAAAAACATAAAAATGTAAATTCAGTTATTTTTAAAAACAAAAACACACTAATAAATCAAATAAAAATTTTTATCTGTTATAGAAATAGAACAAATAATATATGATAAATATAATAATATATTAAACTCTGAATCTATTTTTTTATCTACAAACATATGAAAGAATTATCAGATTATATAAAACAGCATAAAACAAATATAAAAAAATATTTAAATATTCAAGTATTTTTTTCTGTGTTTTTTTAATACTCTTATCTTTTTGTTAAAGAACAATTAGGATATTTAATATTGCTAATTCCAATGTTGTTTATTTTTATATGGAATTAAAAATTGAAAAAAAGCTAGATTAAAAGAGGGTCAAAAAAAGCTTTAACTGATTTATTGCTAAAAAGAAAATGATTATAAAAATAAAAACAGATTGAATGATATAAAAACTCAATCTGTTTTTATTGACTTTTTACAAGAAAAATGTTAATATAAAAAAATATAAGAAAATAAAAAAATATATAATTAATTTATAAAAAAACAATAAACGAAAGAAGGTAACAATTATGACAAAAAGAATTAAATACACAGGAATCAGTAGTAATGGATTTTTCAGAACAAAAATATTTCACAAAAATTACAAGAAGAAATGGACAAGAAAAATTCAGAAATTACATCTCTTAAAAATTTCTAATACTAAAACAAAAATGCATTAGATAAAAAAACAAAAGAGAATATGGATTTACATAAACAGTTAGCTGAACTTGAAGAAAAAAACTTGCTAATAAAGATAAGTCTGAAGCTGAATTAAAAGCAGAAATTAAACAACAATTATCTAGAGAAAGTTTTGATAATGCAGTAAAAAGCAGTTGCTGAATATGAAAAGAATGAACGTAAACGTATTAGTGCAGAATTAAAAAGAATATGCTGAAGAGAAAAAAGCAGAAATTAATAATGTTTACGAAAAAGACATTAAAGTCGCTACTGAACAATTAGAAAAAAACTTCAACAACAAACTGTTGAGTTAAATAATTTTAGAAATTCTACTGTAAACCAATTAGTAGAATTAAATAAAGTCTTAACTGGTGGTGTTGAAAAAAATCGCTAAAAATTGAACAAGAAGACTAATACTTTAAAAAGCTATCAATTAGATAGCTTTTTTTATTATATATATGCTATAATAAGTAAAAATAATGATTTAAATATGGAGGGGACGCTATTGAACAAAGATAGTTTTCGATCAAGAGGTTGGTCAAGGTAGTCAAGGATCATCAAATCCTAATCAAGATTTAGCCTCACAACAAATGCAACAACAACAAGCTCAACAATTCAATTCAGCAAAGAATGGTGGAGCTAAAAATCGTAAAATAGAATGCGTGGAAATAATTCCCCTACAGGGTGGAGCAGGGAAAAAGCTTCCGAATTAGCTGGAAAAAGCTACAAAAAAAGTCACACAAGCGACATCAAAAGTAATTAAAAAAAGTAGGAGGGCAAGTAGCAGGAAAACTTGGTGGTGCTATGATTAAAGTAGCAGGGCCATATATTATTGCTGCGGTTGGTGGATTCACAGGAATTGCATTAGCAGCCCAATTTGCTGGTGTTGTAGTAGATAATGAATATTCAAGAAATTCAGATGCTAACTATCAACATAGTGATAAAGATGAAGGAAATAAAGTAATGAATACAAACGTTGGTTCAAAAAGGAAATGTATATTACAATCCAGAGAATAAACGTTACGAATTTGTACGTGGAAAAAATGCCGACAGAAGCTAATAAACTATATTATGTTTTACTATGCTGTAATGGCTAACCAATCACGTTGGTTTGTTAATTATGAAAAACAAGAAGGGTTAGTCCCTGGAAAAAGATGGTGCTGGAACTAAAGATAATCCTTATTTTAAACCAGTAAAAGCACCTAATGATAAAAGTAAAAATATACATTGGATGGTTATTTATTTAACCAAAACGTTTTTAGATAAGGTTGGTTTACGTCCAATTAATGCTGGAGAAAAAAATTAACTATAGATAAATTAATAGATGAAAAAAAGCAGCGAAAGCTGTTCGAAAAAAATATCATTAAATGTAAATTTAGTCTATTATTTAAACTCAACATTAAATGGTGCAAATCTTGGTACAGGAAAAAACCAAATGTTTTTTTGCTGAACAATTTATAAAAACCAACTTATCACGATGAACTATATAATTTTAAAGCTCTTACAGAATATCGAGATATGACTGCTGATGAGAAAGAAAAATATAAATCAAAAGCTCACGGTGGTGGTGCTGATGGAGAACTAGAAAAAGAATTTCAATCAAAATATGAAAAATGGGGTAAATATTTGGATGAGCAAAATAAAGCTCGTGGTGGAAATAATGGCTCTGGTGGTGATGGCTCTGGTGGCGATGGCGGTGATGGTTCTTGGGATGGTTCTGGATCTGGTGGCGGAGGCTCTGGCGGTGGTAATACTGCCCCTGCAAACGCTGATGGGATAGATGATCCTATACTAAAAAAAGCCGTAGAATGGGGGCTTTCTAAGACGAATAAAGGAATTGGATATTCATCTCCAGAAGGTCGATTAGGTCCAAACACATATGACTGTTCTGGATTTATTACAACTGCATTAGATGAAGCAGGTTTTGGTGGAGTTAAAGGTTTAAGTACTGTAGGTATGCTACAAGCAAGTAATGCTCTAGGACAAAGTGGTACTAAATTTAAGCAAGTAGATTTAAATACTGCTAAAAAAGGAACTATTGTTGTAGTTGGTGGTTTAGGCGGTGCTGGACCATATGGGCACGTATTCTTTTTATTAGAAGATTTTCACGGGCCTACGACTAGAATTCTAGATTGTAATGGTGCACAAGGAGTATCTCAAACTAGTCAATTCCAATATGGTACAGGAGTTCCAAATCCACAACCAATTGCATTAGTACCTGGCCAAGGAGATCCGAAGAGTGGTGGTTCAAGTGATTCTGGTGGTGGAGACGGTGGTGTAAGCCACGGTACAGCTCACAATACTAGTGGTGATTACTCAATGGAAACACCTAATACATATAAAGATAAAATTTCAACAGGTAAACTTGAAGCTCAATCAAGAGTATTTGATCCTCTATACAATCCAACAATTATTAATAATGTAGCAACAAAAGAGACATTAAACTTTAATGTCTGGAGAGAGGAGATTTTTACTTAGGAGAAAAACTCTGTAAAATTAAATAAATACCTTGATATTCAAAAATTTGCGGCTAATATAGGTAATAGTCAATTTAAACCAAATGGTGGACCAATTAGAGATTCAGATGGTAAAAGCAAAAAGAACCTGATGATAATAAATTATATGATTACTATACATATCGTACACATATTGTTCAATGGAGTTTATTAAATAAAAATTAATCCTGCCTTTGTAGTTTGCAGCTGTGGACGCATTTTTCACACCATAGTACTAGAGATTTTTAGGAAATAAATTTAATTTCCTTGAAGAAAATTCAGCCGTTGAATTAAATGGTAAAAATCTAGTGGTTCTGATTCAAAATCAGATAAAGATAATAAAAGATAAAGATAAAGACAAAGATAATAAGGACAAGGAAAAAGATAAAGAAAAGAATAAGGATAAAGATAAAGAGAAAGAGAAAGAGAAAGAATCTGAAAACAAAAGAAAAAGACGACAAAAATAAAGATAAAGACAAAGATAAAAAAAGATAAGGATAAAAAAAGAAAATGATTCTGCTGATCCTGGGAATTATGGTGCTGATTATTATAGTTTAAAAAAACAAATATAATAGTGTTGGTGCTGGTATGCGAGCTGTTATAGATAAATTAAAAGCTGATGGCAATGATGATTTAAATTTTGATCAAAAATATAGCTAAAGAGAAATTTGGATGGTCTGATATTCAATGGCAAATTTATCAAGAAACATTCCAAAAAGTAGGTGGACACGGGAAAAATAAAAATGGAAGACGATGATGTAAAAAGATGTCCGATTATATACATATAATGGAACAGGACCTACAGATAAAAAAAGCACTTGGAGTTATTGCTATCGATGGTGAAACAGATGAAACTAAAAATAGATGGACATAAAAAAATATTACAAAAAAATCTGTATATACACCACACGGGCCAGTAGCTGTTCCAAATTCATCAAATGGATCAAAATATGCTGTAAAACGTGATGATTCTGGTGACAATGTAGAAATGACAACTGGTGTATGGGATCACGGACTTGGTTCTATTTTTAAAATAGCTCGAATGGAATATGCTGCTTATGAAATAGGAATTGATAAACACGGAGATTACTATAGTTTGTAAATAAAGATGGTCTTATGGGTTGGTTCTTCAATACGAAGCAATTAACAAAAGACACACAATATCAAATTTTTAGGTGTTACTACACCGTTTGGTACAATAAATCTTGGTAATAAAATATATGAAAGTCAATATGAAATAGAACAAGTTATTGAAAAACTTAAAAAGGTGGTAAATTAACAGGACAAGAAAAAAGCTATTTTAAACAAACATAGAGAACCTCATACAATTAAAAGTAAATGGTAAGCAAGTTAGTGCAGGTGCTAATAACTTTTTAGTATCTACAAAAACCAATAATTGAAGAAGAACCACCATTAGAAGATTCAAATGGTGCTCAATATATTATTGATTATTTACAACACTATGAATCTTGGATTCCAAATATTACTGAGAATAAATTAGATGTTGTTCAACGTTGGAAAGCAATGAATGATGCTAATGCTTCTACACAAGAAGCTCAAAATAAAAGTAGCTAGTATATTTGCTTCATTAATTAAAGATAATTCTGGAAGTAATGATTCGCTAGGAGAAAAACACTGCAGGTGGAGCAACTGGTATTTCATCAGAAGAACAAGATAAAATTGCAAAAAGAAATATTTAAAGTATTGACAGAAGAATATGGTTTCTCAGGTGAAGCTGCATCGGGTGTGCTTTCTTATGTAAAAAGAGAATCAAGCTTTGTTCCAACAGCTCAAAACCCGGGTGGTGGGGTAGCTGGTTTATTCCAATGGGGTGGATTTAGTAGTGGTCTAAATGGAAGTCGTATTACAGCAGAAGGTTCTATTAAAGCTGGGGATGTAACAAGTTTAACTGTTGAAAATCAGCTAAAATTATTACGTTATGAATTAGAGCGTGGTTCTAGTATTACGAGTGGTTTTGAGAATCATCCAGGTGGAAGAAAAATGCCTTTTGAAGAAATTGGTAGATTAACTGATCCTGCCCAAGCAGCAATAGAATGGTCTTGGAGTTTTGGTGGTGTTACAAAAAATGATGCTCAAACTAAAGTAGCTCAAATCAAAGCTGATGCAGACGCTTTTAATAAACAATACAATACATCAAACGTCAAAGCTGACAGTAGTAAACTATCTAAAATTAGTAGTAAATCTGGTGGTGGCGGAGATGGTGCTGGTGGTTCATCAGCTCCAGGTTTAGGAAGTGATAGTTCTAGTAAAGTTCAATCTAACTGGGGAGATGGTAGTGGTTTTGCTAATAAAATCAATAACTTCCTAGATAGTGTTAGAAGGGATTAATCAATTCTATATTTGGTGGATCAGATTCTTGGGACCCAACAATGTTCGCCACTAAGCCACAACTAAATGAAGAACATACTCTTTATGAAATGAAGGATGACGGTAAAAACGCCAACAGGGAAAAGTTATGGTAAAAAATCAGTTTATATTAATGGTGTTGATGCCTATAAATGGAGTCATTTCGAGAATAAATTGAGTTCAGATAATGCTAATATGGTTGTACGTCAATTTGTAGCTGCTATGGAAACAAGAACTGATAGACCTGTATATTATGATGAAGTTTATGATACATTCACGCCATATGAAATGTCTAGAATTATTGAAGAAAACTATAAATTACAAATGAAAGATTTATTTAAAACCAACTGTTAATATAAATAATACTGAGGAATTAACTGGTGGATCAGGTGCAGATTTATTTGATGGTGAATCAATTGCTGATTCAAAAATAGATAAAGCTTTTGGTTGGGTAAAAAAAGGTAATGATGTAGAATTTAATCCTGGATATACATTTAATAAAGGTGCTGGAACAAAAGTAAAAGCGTTAGAAAATGGTAAGGTTGTATTTGTCGGTAATACTGAATACGGAAAAACAATAATTATTCGAAGTGCTGGAAATAGACAACAATTAGTATATGCGGGATTAGGAAATACAAACTTTTCAGTAGATGATGAAGTTAATCAAGGTGATGTTATCGGAACTGTAGGTACAGATGGTAAATTATTTGTTGGTGGACTTCAAGCTGAATATGATGCATCAAGTGGTGTACCTAAACGTCCAAATGATTTCGAAAATACAAATGGTTGGGTAGATATTTATGCTACTTTCGGAATACCTCGAACAAAAATGAATGAAGTTACAAGCAAAGCTAATGGTTATGATGCTAATAAATTTACAACATCTAAACCTTCAGCTAGTGATTTTGGTAATACTTCTGAAGTTAAAATAGGAGATGTTGCTCCAAAACGTGCTCCATCAAGTAGTGGTAAACAAGGTGGTGCTACTCAACAAGCAATTATTGATGCTGCAATGGCTCAAATTGGTAGAATTCAAGATTGTACTATGCTAGTTACAAACTCTCTAAAAGCTGTTGGAATTAATTTCCACGATTGGCCTGTAGGATATAAATCTTTAGGACATATAGTAAGTAGAGAAGAAGCAGTACCAGGAGACTTAGTGTACTATGTTAATGGTGGTACTGGACTAGCACATATTGGTGTCTATGCTGGTGGTGATAAAGCTGTTCACGGTGGATGGCTTGGAAATCAAACAGTATTAGGACCTGTTGATGTTGGTAGTGGACCAGAATTTATTAGAGTGGATAAATAAAAAGTAGAAGATATAGTAAATTTAAATTACTATATCTTCTTTATAATTAATTTATAAAATATATTAAATTAGAAAGAAGGAAATTATATGCTTTTAAAATATAAAAATACAAAAAAATAGTACTAATTATTTGTACAATTTTAATAATTCCAATTATATTTATTCCAATAAGTATATTTACATCATTTATAGGATTAAAATTTTCAATACTAAATTTTTATTATTTTTTTAGCTTTAATTTATCGTGTATATAACGAAAAATATTGAGAATAATAAAATTGCTAATGATTGTCTAGGGAAATGTGATGAGTTTTTTTAGATAAATCAACATATCAAGATATTTATAATTTTTGTAAAACTCGGAACATATCTTTTCCTAAATTATTATTAGATTATTCAAATAATATAATAGGCTATACAAGAGACTACACAACAAAAATGGTGAAAAAAACAACACTGTATTGTTATCTCATCTGGATTAATTAAATTAATTAATAATTCAGATGAACTAAAAAGCAGTAATTCTTCACGAATTAGCTCATATATATAAAAAAAGGATTTGCTATATATAAAATTAATAAAATTTATAATGTTTATTATTCCAATTCTATTCCTCTTTGCTAAATTTAAAGATGAAACATTTTATTCAATTATAATTGTAATGTTTTGTTATCGCTATTAGCATTCTAGTGCAAATTTTTATTTTCTTTATTTCAAAAAGTAATAGAGTATGAAGCTGATTTAATAGCAGGAATGTATTTAGGTGCGACTCCTGTAATTACTTTACTTGAAAAATTAGAAATAAAAAAACAATACCGATGACAGAAGTTAAATTTTCTAAAGAACGTTTTTTCCTAGTCATCCACAATTAAAAATAGAATTAAAAATTAAAGCAAATATAAAAAAAGAAAAAGGCTGTAAATATCCTATTTATTTTTTTGATTAGTCTTGAAGTTTGGCACCTTTAATTAAAAATAATTGATTTTTCATTTTGATTAATAAAAACAATTGTATTCTGTATTTTCTGGAACTTCTAAATTGAGAGCTCTTAATTCTAATTTAATTAATGCAATCATTTTTTTCAAAATCTTTATCTAATTCTATAGTAGAGAATGAAATTCCTTCTTGCCTAAAAAGCCTAAATCATATAGATCTACTTCTTTTTTTATTAGTAAATCCACAAGTATTAAATTCTGGTAATTCAGTAGATTCATTAATAATAGTAAATAAATGTTCACAATCTACAGGAGAATACATCTTTTTGTTCTATTTTTAAAAATAGTTGCTGATAATTCTTTTTCTAATCTTTCTTTTCGTTGTAATAATTTTTGATAATTCATATATATCCTTCTTTCTGTTTTTTTATTATGTATATTAATTATATGTTAATAATATTTAAAATAATGAAAAAATATATAAAAGTTATTGACTTGTAACATAATACTTGCTATAATATATAATATAAGAATAAAAAGATATTTTTGGAGGCAATAAATATGACGAATTTATTTTTGAAGATGATACATTAAAAGAATTTTTGAAAAACTACGAAGAAAAATAAATAAATTAATTGATGATAAATACAAAGAAGCAATTTATTTTTGAATTACAAGATCGATTTGAAAATTGGGAAGGTAATGGAAAAAGAATTGTCTAATTCACTTCAAAGTCTTAATTATGCATTGAATAAAGATAAACTTTCTGATGATGATAAAGCTTTATTATATACAGATGTTGTTATTTTTATCAACTTTAACAGCTAAGGTTTTTATTTTATAATGATAATAGATATTGAAACAATTGTTTGGACTTTTTCCTAAAGCGATAAAAAAATAATTCAATTTTATTTTTTTGAAGAGTGAAGAAAATTATACATCTATAAAAAAATAATTAAAGAAAATGAATTATTTACTTTCAGAATATAAAATATTTAATTCAAATGATAAAATAGAAGAATTCATTTTTGAATTAGATGATTTTGAAAAATATTATTAAATCATTAAAAGAAAAAAAGAATTGATAATAAGCAATGATGAAATTAACGGCTATCCTATTTTTTTGAAATAGATAGTAATCTTGAAAATGAACAAATTTTGTATATAAATTCTACTGCACTTAAACTTAATAAAAAATTTTTAATGAACTAATAAAAATATTGTCAAGAAAAATAAAAATATTAAAAAAATCGGTGTTTTTAGAAAGTACATATTTTATATGTGATAAAACAACCTGTTATCACATCGATAATTTTAATTTGACAAAACGCAATTTTTCTTTATTAGAATCAGAGTATTTTGATAATTCTGATTTTTATATAGCTATAAACAAAAAAATTATTTGAAAGCTATTGATCTTTTTCTAACATAAAAAGAAGATTTATTTATATCAATATCTAGCGATAAAAATATACAAGAATTTTTTTCTAAAAGATTTTATTTAAAAATAGAATTACCAAAAAATTAATAAAAAAATATTTAAAATGAAATAGGGGGCTGTGTATGCGAAATAACGAAAAATAATTTTTGAATTTGATGGCGTTAACTTAGATGATGATTTACCAGAAAATTCAGAAAAATAAACGAGATTATTTATATGAAGAAAAATAATAATCAAACAAATGTAAACAAGACTGATATTCATCAAGGCAAAAGTTTGAGAGATAAGTTTTTTTCAAACCTTTTTGAGTTTAATTTTAAAAAATAATTGCTGGTGTCGTAGTTATAATTGTTGTAGTACTTATTGGTTGGCTGTTATTTTTTTCTTCATTTTTTTGGAGGAAATAAAAAAGCAGATAATACTGTAAAAAAATAATACAGAACAATCTATTGATAAAACTACAGATACACAAAATGATAATCCAGCAGATTCAAAACTTTTATTCAAAAAGTATAAAACAAGCTGTGGATGCTCAGGCAGGTAAACACGAAATTTCTGTTGCGTGGAGAAAAATTACAGTTAACTTTATACAAGATGGGGATAAAGATAAATATAAAGATGCAATGAAAAAAATTAATGAAGAAAAGAATTAAATACTTAGAACAAGTACCAAATGATTCAAAATGATTTAAACAAACTTGTAATTGCATCATTAAATAATCAAAAAGATTATATGATTAAAGGTTATAAAGCTGATAATCCAGAAGATGCAAGTGAAATTTATAATAAATTTAATCAATCTGATAAAGAAGAAGATGCTAAGTATATTGAAAAAAATTAACTAGTTTATTAAGTGAAAAATAAAAATAGAATATAAAGTGAATAAAACTGATCAAGGTACTGAAATTAATTATTAATAATATCAATATAGAATTCGCATATTTTCTTTGCGAATTCTATATTATACTATTTTTTTATGAAATATATAACTTCTATATAGGAGGTGATAATTTGTTATTTCCACCAATCTCAAAAAGAATTTCATTCTGCTTTAAAAACAGGAACTTTTGACTCTTTATTAATAAAAGAAAAATTGCGTGTATTTAATAATATATTATTGTCAAATACTAAAGCAAATTCTATGGAAGAGTCTATTCTGTTTTTTTATACAATCAGCCTATAATATATCTAAAACGATTATAGATTCTAATGATCCTAAAGTTAAAAATTGTATTTCAAAGGACTTTGTTTGAAATTGCAGTATTATTTAGGTTATTATCTTTATCGATTGTTAGAAATGAAAAATATTAATTTATTTGTAGAATTACTAAATCGTTTTAAAGATCAAGGAAAGATAGATGAATATTCTACTCTAGACTATGATATTCCTATTGAATATAAAGAAAAAAATAAAAATATTATCAGAATTTACCTGCAAATAAAAAGGTTAGAATATGAATATGATTGGTTGTTACCATTATTTTATAGAGAAGGAAAAAAAGAAACGACAAATCGAAAAACTAACTTTTCGTGAATTAGTTTTGCGTACTAAAGAAGTTGATACTATTTTTAATTGAAGAATTAAGAAATTATAAAATTGCTAGTCAGGTTGTGCATTGTAACTTTCTGCAAGAATATTATGCTAATTTAAGAAATATTAAAGATATAGAAAAAAATCTTATAATAAAATTTTGCAATTGTATTATCATTGATTATTTACAATTGATATCAAAAATTATATTATAGGAAAAAAATTTAGATAATCCTAAAAATTAATCAGTTAGAATTATACACTAAACATTTAATGAGGAGATTAATTACAGAATAATTATGAATCAAGATAAAGAGTTTTATAATACTGAATTTATAAATTTTTAGAAGAACTTTCAGATAATACAGATGTTGCTTCTGTATTTAAACAAGGTAGTAAACTAACATCGGAAGATTTTTGAAAAATTTATACAGAATATTTAGAAAAAGAATTAGAAAAAGATAATGACTAAAAAGGATGGTTTTATATGAGAAATTTAATAATTGTTGCACTTGTTCTCTTGATAATATTAATTGTAGTATTTATTCGTACAAAAATAAAGATACAAAAAAACAATGAGAAAAATTTGCTATTGGATTTATAGGTATATCATTGATTGCTTTTATAGGTCTTATTGATCTAAATAATAGTGTAAATGATGCTGTCAACAATAAATCATTAAACATAAAAAAACTTATGAAAAAGAAAACAATAATGATTCTAAGACAGATTCAAATGAACAAAAAGAAAAAAATCAAAAACAAACTCATTACAAGATATAAAAAAATTGAAAAACAGATAGAAAAAAATTGATAATATTTTTTTAATAACACAGATTTATCTTCATTAAAAAGCAGAAGATATTTTCGCTAAGTATTCTGATAGTAAAAAAAGAAGAATTAAATAAAAATTTTTCGGAAAAGATTTTTCTCCAGAGAAAAACTTCGCTTTATCATTGATAGGAAAAACTGTAGTAGCATTTTCTCTTAAAGATGTTAATGATAAAAATAGTGAAATTAAATGACAAAGAAATATTACTATTTTTAGATAATAAAGAAAAATTCTAATACGATTCTTAAAAAAATATTTCTAAATTCCCAGAAAGTACTAAATTAATATTTCCTTCATTAAATAAAGAAGAGACAAAAAGTTATTAAAAGATTATAAATTAGAAAAAAATATACTATAATTTCAGAAGAAAATAATAGAGATTCTAGTAATGATTTAAAAACAAATTACAGCATTTGTTTTACAATACAACAGCTGTACCTACAATGATAGCTCAAGATAAAAAAATATTGTAACATTTGCTGAAAATAACTTTTGAAAAAGTTGATGCATTTTTAGAATACAGTTTTAAAGAGCCATATTTCTTTAGTAAATAAAATTAAAAGGATATAGATTTGCTTTCTATATCCTTTTATGCTATAATAAAAAGATAAAAAAATAATACTAGAATATAAGAGGTAAATAATATATGAAAAAAACAGAAAAACGAATAAAAAAATGAAAATGGTAGCAAGTGTTGTTGCATTAACTACTTTAGCACCTCTTGCGAACCCAGTAATACCAACAGAACCCAGTAATACCAACAATTTCGTGGGGGCGAGAATAGAGCCCTAGCAACCGAAACAGATAATGCTACGATAGATAAGTATCCTACGAGAGGTGAAGGGAAGATTATTGCATCGGGAGAAGATGGTGTCCCTTGGGAATTTTATGAAAATGGCTATTTATTATTTAAACCTGTTTCAGGGAAAAATGTATTAGCACCGGCAACTAAGGAAACTAGTGAAAAACTAATAAACTTATCTCTATCGGCTTTTCTGATAAAGTATATACCCCAGAAAACAGCCAACATTTATTTGATTTAAGCGACTTTGATGATTCTGTTCTTAAAACGCCTTTTAAAAATTTATAGAAGGTAGTAAGCTAGATACTAGTAAAAACTAAGCGTATGGATGGGATGTTTTTGAGCTTACGCAACCTAGAAAAATTAGATGTATCAAATTGGGATACTAGTAATATAATAAGTATGTCTGATTTATTTAATGATACAAGATCACTTAAATTTCTAGATGTGAGTAGATGGAATACTCAGAATGTACAAGCAATAGATTTTATATTTTCAAATAGCGGTATAGAAACAATAGATGTGAGTAGATGGAATACTAGTAACTTAGAAGATATTTCATTTGCGTTTAAGGGAACTAATTTAAAAAGTTTTGATGCTAATAATTGGAATACAAATAAACTTAATCGTATGATAGCCACATTTTCTGGTAGTTCTAGTTTAAAAACGATAAAAAAATTGGAAATTGGAATACTCATAATGTAACAGATATGTCATTCTTGTTTTCATATACAACAAATTTAGAAGAATTGGATATTTCAAATTGGGATACGTCAAACGTTACTGATATGAGTGCAATGTTCGCTCCTTTTTCACGTATTGGATACTATGATGATCCAAGCACAGAAAAATATTGCGTTAAAAATTAGATTTATCAAAATGGAACACTAGTAAAGTTACTAATATGTCTAGAATGTTTGAAGGGCTTGCGGGTTTAACAGAACTAAAAATCAATAATTTTGATACGAGAAACGTTACTGATATGTCTAAGATGTTTAGAAAAAGTTAGTTCATTAAAGAATTTAGATATTGGGAATTGGAATACTGAAAAATTAAAAAAACGGGTATAAAAATGTTTTTCAGGTATGTTTGAATTAACTACACTAAACATTAAAGGCTTAGATTTACGTAATGTAATACCTAACCGTGATAAAACTGAATATTATCTTGATGATGATGATTATCCAGACAATACAGAAATTTATTTGACGGGTGAGTCTAAATTATCATCTTTAGAAGAAATAACTATTAGTGATAAGTTAACTCCCTAAAAATGGGAAAATTGAGGCTACATTTAAGTCTTTAAAAATATAATAATAATTCTAAAAGAAATAAAGTGGAAAAAAAGAAAAATACTGATACTGAAGGTCTAACAAGTGATGAATTATATAAAGAATATACAAAAAAATCCCAAAGCAATAGCTGGTACTTGGGTTAGAGATGAAATATCCGACAACCAATATAGACTAATATTTAATACAGGAACATCAGAATTAATAAAACCACTTAATATAAATAAAAGATTCAATTGTAAATTTACCTACTCCAAATGTAGATAAATTATTATATAAATTTCTAGGTTGGTCAAAAAAACAGAAAATGGTGCTATAATGAAAAAAAGATGGAAATAATATAGTTAAGAAAACAGTAACTTACAATGTTAATCCAGAAAATGGTGAAATAAAAAGAAGATACAAAATCAGAAGTATTCAAAAAAATAATGCTTTAGCAGGAAAAACTGATCCAAAAAGTGACATATGAAAAAAGATGGGAATAATATAGTTAAGAAAACAGTAACTTACAATGTTAATCCAGAAAATGGTGAAGTGAAAGAAAAATACAAAAATCAGAAGTATTCAAAAAAATAATGCTTTTAGCAGGAAAAAAACTGAACCAAAAAGTGACATATGAAAAAGATGGAAATAATATAGTTAAGAAAACAGTAACTTACAATGTTAATCCAGAAAATGGTGAAGTGAAAGAAAAATACAAAAATCAGAAGTATTCAAAAAAATAATGCTTTAGCAGGAAAAACTGATCCAAAAAGTGACATATGAAAAAGATGGGAATAATATAGTTAAGAAAACAGTAACTTACAATGTTAATCCAGAAAATGGTGAAGTGAAAGAAAATACAAAAATCAGAAGTATTCAAAAATAATGCTTTAGCAGGAAAAACTGATCCAAAAAGTGACATATGAAAAAGATGGGAATAATATAGTTAAGAAAACAGTAACTTACAATGTTAATCCAGAAAATGGTGAAATAAAAGAAGATACAAAATCAGAAGTATTCAAAAAATAATGCTTTAGCAGGAAAAAAACTGAACCAAAAAGTGACATATGAAAAAGATGGAAATAATATAGTTAAGAAAAACAGTAACTTACAATGTTAATCCAGAAAAATGGTGAAATAAAAAGAAAAATACAAAATCAGAAGTATTCAAAAATAATGCTTTTAGCAGGAAAAACTGAACCAAAAAGTGACATATGAAAAAGATGGGAATAATATAGTTAAGAAAAACAGTAACTTACAATGTTAATCCAGAAAATGGTGAAGTGAAAGAAAAATACAAAAATCAGAAGTATTCAAAAAAATAATGCTTTAGCAGGAAAAAAACTGAACCAAAAGTGACATATGAAAAAGATGGAAATAATATAGTTAAGAAAACAGTAACTTACAATGTTAATCCAGAAAATGGTGAAGTGAAAGAAAAATACAAAAATCAGAAGTATTCAAAAAAATAATGCTTTTAGCAGGAAAAAAACTGATCCAAAAGTGACATATGAAAAAGATGGGAATAATATAGTTAAGAAAACAGTAACTTACAATGTTAATCCAGAAAATGGTGAAGTGAAAGAAAATACAAAAATCAGAAGTATTCAAAAATAATGCTTTTAGCAGGAAAAAAACTGATCCAAAAAGTGACATATGAAAAAGATGGGAATAATATAGTTAAGAAAAACAGTAACTTACAATGTTAATCCAGAAAATGGTGAAATAAAAGAAGATACAAAATCAGAAGTATTCAAAAAAATAATGCTTTAGCAGGAAAAAACTGAACCAAAAAGTGACATATGAAAAAAGATGGAAATAATATAGTTAAGAAAAACAGTAACTTACAATGTTAATCCAGAAAATGGTGAAATAAAAGAAAAATACAAAATCAGAAGTATTCAAAAAAATAATGCTTTAGCAGGAAAAACTGAACCAAAAAGTGACATATGAAAAAGATGGGAATAATATAGTTAAGAAAACAGTAACTTACAATGTTAATCCAGAAAATGGTGAAATAAAAGAAAAATACAAAAATCAGAAGTATTCAAAAATAATGCTTTAGCAGGAAAAAAACTGAACCAAAAAGTGACATATGAAAAAGATGAAAATAATATAGTTAAGAAAAAACAGTAACTTACAATGTTAATCCAGAAAATGGTGAAATAAAAAGAAGATACAAAAATCAGAAGTATTCAAAAATAATGCTTTTAGCAGGAAAAAAACTGAACCAAAAAGTGACATATGAAAAAAAGATGAAAATAATATAGTTAAGAAAAACAGTAACTTACAATGTTAATCCAGAAAATGGTGAAATAAAAAGAAGATACAAAATCAGAAGTATTCAAAAAATAATGCTTTAGCAGGAAAAACTGAACCAAAAAGTGACATATGAAAAAGATGAAAAATAATATAGTTAAGAAAAACAGTAACTTACAATGTTAATCCAGAAAATGGTGAAATAAAAAGAAGATACAAAATCAGAAGTATTCAAAAAATAATGCTTTAACAGAAAAAAATTGAACCAAAAAGTAACATATGAAAAAGATGGAAATAATATAGTTAAGAAAACAGTAACTTATAATGTTAATCCAGAAAATGGTGAAGTAAAAGAAGATACAAAATCAGAAGTATTCAAAAATAATGCTTTAGCAGGAAAAAACTGAACCAAAAAGTAACATATGAAAAGATGGAAATAATATAGTTAAGAAAACAGTAACTTATAATGTTAATCCAGAAAATGGTGAAGTAAAAGAAGATACAAAAATCAGAAGTATTCAAAAAAATAATGCTTTTAGCAGGAAAAACTGAACCAAAAAGTGACATATGAAAAAGATGGGAATAATATAGTTAAGAAAACAGTAACTTATAATATTAATCCAGAAAATGGTGAAGTAAAAAGAAGAGGTTATGAATAAAATAGACAATACAAATACTGAAAAATAATATATTAAATCAAAATGTTAAAAATCAAATCAATAATAAAAAGTGATTCAGGAGATATTTTAGAAACATTATATCTAGAAAAATGATAAACCAGAAATTAGAGGATATAAATATAAAGAAAGAAAAAGTTGTAGATAAAAAAATACTCAAGAATTAATTTATACATCAGAATCTATTAATCTAAAAAAAGCGGACGTTAAATCTGGTATAGATGGCGTAACTTCAACAGCAGTTGGATTGTTTTGCAAGTATTCTGGCAACAATATCAGCAGTTGTATATAGAAAACGAAAAAGAATAAGTATAAAAATTTTAGATTACTAGTAAACAATAAGAAAGTTATATTGAATATTTCTTTCTTATTGTTTTTACGCTATAATAAAAAGGTAAAAAAATAATACTAGAATATAAGAGGTAAATAATATATGAAAAAAACAAAAAAATAAATAAAAATGAAGATGGTAGCAAGTATTGTTGCATTAACTACTTTAGCACCTCTTACAAACCCAGTAATACCAACGATTTCTTGGGGGGCGAAAATAAAGCCCTAGCTGCTGAAACTGGAAGAGATATGAGTAATTATATAAATGATGTGACTGGAAGTTTTGAAAAGGGGTGATAGTGAGGGTACATATTTTTACTTCAAATTTAACATTCCATATGAAACCTGGGACAATTTTTGAAAAAGGTGATGTTTTTAAAATTTAATGGTAATTTTTAATTTAGGCTCTGATGTTAATATTCTTGATGCTAATAATAATAATTTTGGAATACTACATACTCCTGTCCGTATAAGTGCAGTCCATAGTTTAAGAAATGCTTTTAATACTGGAATCATTACTGATGAAATACGAAATATGGATTATAATCACGGGCATTACAAATATGAAATCGTTGTAACATCCGATGACCCTATACAATTATCAGAATTTACAATAAGTGTGAAGAATAGATATACAGAAGTTCCTGGATTTACTCAACCAAAAAACAGCTGAAATGACATTAATTACAGAAGATAATAGAAAAAAATTTTTCTCAAAAATTATTTACTGATGATAATGTTTCTTCTATATATACATCAAATAATTTCAATGTTGATGTTAATGGACATTTGATTACATTGCAAGAAAAATAATAAAAATTAAAGATGAGCAAAGTTATTTTTAATATAAATGGAAACTTAAAAATGGAGATATTTTTGAGTTTAGTATTAATAATATTAATGATAGTGATAGTTATTTTTCACAATTATCAAAAGGAGATATTATAAAAGGATGGATTTCTGAAAGAATGCTGCTAAATTCAAATTTTGTCAGAGAAAAACAAAAAAATAACATAATTATACCAAAAAGAAGGTATTAACGTTGTCAGTGATTTAAAAATTTGAAATCCTCGAAAGTAGCTCTAATAAAATAAAAATAAAATATATATCGAAAGATATGAATGATGTTCAAAACACTATATTCGAATTACCTTTAAAGGTTAAGAATAGTAAAAAGGAAAAATTCAAATTAGGAAGAACAAATGAAAAACACAGAAATAATAGTTAATAGTCAATTAAAAAGATGGCAATAAATTTAATAAGGAATTAACTCCTGCAATAGATATTTCAAGTAATTTCTCTAATTTTTCAGGTATTCCAGTAGATCCAACATATCAATTAACTGTTAGGGTATCTCGATGAAAAATGGACAACAATTATCAAACAGTGATAAAATTCTTAATGAAAATGGTAATGATTATAATATTTCCCCAAAAAGATATTCCTAAATATACATTTAAATCTGCAAATAAATCATTAAAAGGTAATCTTACTGAAGATACAACTATAGATTTAATTTATAGTAAAAAACAATCAGACCTAATAATTAAACATATAGATATTGATACTGGAGAAGAAATAAAAGATAAAATTATTGAAAAGAAAAATATTGATGATAAATATACAATTACACCAGCTCAAATAAATAAATACGACTATATAGAAGCTTCAGAATCACTTACTGGAACACTAACAGCTCCAAAAAGAAGTAATTTTAAAAATATCGAAAAACAGTCTAAATCTATTAATGTTAAAATAGTTGATGAAAAATGGTAAAGAATTAAAAATCACCAACTACTATAACTAAAAAAATAGGTGAAGACTATACAATCGAGAAACCTAATATTCCAAATTATGTATTTAAGGAAATAAAAGACAATAAACCACTTACTGGAAAAAAATTACTGATAATGATGAAGTAGTATTAGTTTACAAAATTAAATAAAACACAATGTAACTGTTAAATATATTCATAGAGGTGAAGGGGGAGAGGTTGAAATCAAATCACCATTTACAAAAAGAATACACAGTAGGTGATCCACTAAATATAGAAACTCCAAAAAAATTAATGGATATAAATATAAAGAAAGTAGTGAACCGATAAATGGTAAAGTTGGAGATGAAGATAAAGTGATTAAACTTTATTATTCTAAATATATTCCTGGACCACAAGGTGATAAAGGCCCACAAGGTGACAAAGGTATTCCTGGTGATAAAGGTGAAAAAGGTGGTAAGGGAATAGAAGGTGCTCCGGGTCGTGAAGGGCATACACCTGATATTCGAATTGATCCAAAATCTGGCAATTGGATTGTAGACGGGGAAGATACTGGATTTAGAGCAATTGTATTCGATGGTAAAGATGGACAAGATGGTAAAGATGGAAATATTGATTACAATAAAGTAAAAATCCACTATATTACTCCTACTGGTGAAATTGCTAAACCAACCGAAACAGTTGATAAAAAAATAAAGTAGAGGATAAATTAAAAGAAGAAGATCCAATTATAGCAAAAGAAAAAGACAATTCAATTATTGCTGTTGTACCAGAAAATAATAAAGAATCAGATAGTAATAGAAAAGAAAAAAAGAACCTCTTATAAAATACAATATTATATCTGATAAAGGGAAGAACTTACAAGTTCTGTATACTTACCGAAAGGTAAAAGACTTACCTAACATTAATATTTCTGGATATAAAAATATTAAAAAAACAGAGAAATTATCTGATACAGAAGTTAGAGTAATTTATAGCAAAAGATAATTCAACTTCAACAAAAAGTGGAATTAAATAATGATATTACATATAGATTAGTAGATGAAAATAACAAACCTATTTCTACAGTTAAATATCAAGATGATAAATTCCAACCTGAGTTAGAAGGTTATAAATTTAAAGAGAAAAAAAGTTATTTCAGAAAAAAAGAAATAGTATTAATTTATCAAAAAAAGATAATATAGTAAATAATAGTAGTGATAATAACAAAGTAAAAATCAAAAATGAAAAATTCTAAAGAATCAAAAAGATAATACTACTATTTCGAAAGAAAAATACAGAAGCTAACAGTAATATAAGTAAACAATCTGATGAAAAATAAAAAATACTTCTACAGCAAACAATTCAATCTCAAAAATGGTAAGATAAAATCAATAATAAAAACTGAAGATGGGGAAGTATTAGAAATCTTATATTTAGATAAGGATGCCAAAACCAGAAATTAATGGATATAAATATAAAGAGAAAAAAAGTTGTAGATGAAAAATACACAAGAATTAATTTATAGTTCAGAATCACCAAATCTAAGAAAAGCAGATGTTAAATCTGGAATAGATGGAGTAAGTTCAACAACAGTTGGATTATTTGCAAAGTATTCTTGCAGCAATATCTGCGATTGTATATAGAAAACGAAAAGAATAGGAATAAATTAAATAAGCAATAGATAATATTAATATCTATTGCTTATTATTTTTCACTTATATTTTGTTAATAAAATTTTCTTCGACCTTATTTAAAAAAATAGGGATGTTGAAATATTATTACTTTCACTTAAAAATATCCGCATAACCAATTAGATCATTTTTATTGTTTCATATTGTGCATAAAAGTAAAAACCATCTCTAGATGAATCAGAATTAGAATATTTGATTACACCATTATTAGATAAGATATCTGCAAAAGTCAATAAATATGATGCTTTTATTATCTGCATAAACATTAATTAAAAATTGAAGTTTGTAAAAATATAGTTTTATCTATTAATGATTTTTGATACAAATTTATAATTAGATGCATAGTATTCAATAACTCGCTCATCTAATTTAAAAATTAGTATGAGCATATAATTTTTTTCAAATAAATTAAGTTCTGCTCTATGCAATTTCATTACAACTTTTAAAAATATTTCTCAATTGATATAATTCCTCATCTGTAAAAAGATTAGAAAAAAAGACCTAACAATATAAAAAGGTGTAATAAATTTATAATAAAAAGATTTATTATATATAAAATCAGATTCCAATTTTATATCGTTTTCTTCAAAAATATTTATTTATATCTATACATTGATTAAGTACATATTTTGTATATCAAATAACTCAAGTTCTTCTTTATTTAATATATAGTCAAATTTTTGATACCTATTAATAAGTCTAGATATATATTGATCATACATTGGTATATCAACATTATTTTTTTATATTCTTTGTATTAGGTTCTACAAATTTATAATATGTTAAAAAATCCTAATTTGAATTTTAATTTTTTTCAAAAAAACAGCGTCATTAAAATTTTCATATCCATAAGTATAAAGGTGTTTTTAATTTATCATCGTTTATTAAATTAATTAATTCTATATCTGATAATATATTTAATAAATATTGATGATTATAAAATAAAGATGAATAATCATCAGAAAGAAATTGAGTTTTTAATATCGTTTTCTTTTTTTAAAAATTCTTTTATTTATATCATCTTTAAATAGAGTTAAAAAAATTCATCTTCACTTATTTCAGACTTAAAATATTTACTTACAATATTATTAGATTTCTTTGAATATGTTTTAGTTGTATAAATATGCATTAATTTAGTATTACTATTTTTCGAAAACAATTTCATTTTCAGAGTCTATATATATATTAATTGTATATCCTTTTTAAAAAAATTTTCTAAAAAATCTTTATCCTTCTTAAAAATTTCATACTTTTTCTTCTCTTCTTTAAAAAGTTCAATTGATAATCAAAAATCTAATTTGTTTTATTAATTTTGAAAAAGTCTAATATTACATTATTTTTTTGTACTTGTTATTACCATTGGTAAATCCTTCTTTCTTTAATATTTTATAATCTAATTATAAAAAAACTTTAGGATATAATTTATATCCTATTAATTCATCAATAAAAAGAGCACTTACTGCTCTTTAATAATTATTATTTTAGTTGGATTAAGAGAGTTTATTATATCCATATTAGTCAATGTAATTTCTTTTAGTGGAAGTTTTTATGTCTTTATTAAAATAAGCATATGCTTCAAAATAAGTACCACCTGTAATATAATCAACTATTTTTAATTTTCTTGAATATTTATTCCCCCTCACTTCTACAATATATAATAGCATAATAGTTCCTTCTTTCTTAAATTTAGTTATATTCTATAGTTTAATTATATAATATAAGCTATAATAATTACATAATATAATTAGGAGGAATTTTATATACAAAAAATATCAACAAAGAAGCACTTATATTGCTAGGAAGTGTTATCTTTATAGCTATTTCAATAATTGCTAGTAATTTATTACATTTTGCTCCAGGCATTATTTTATCAATAATATTTGCATTAATCACAATAAAATCTAAAGATCCTACTCAAAAAGTATTTGGTGTTATAGGATATTTAATATTTTTTTATAAAAACAATTAACTAGTTCAAGTTATAATGCGTTTTCATATTCACTACTTGGTATCGCTTTTTAATCTCGGCTGTATTTTATGTATATTCTGATGAATATTTTTTTATCAAATAATACGGCTGAATCAAAATCAGTAATACAAAAAGCAACTAACTTATTGATTTGTTTAATTCTTGTAGGGATTATGCTGGTTTTCTATTTCATATTACAAGAATTTTGGAAAGGTACTTTCTTAGAAATAGGAGCAGAAGTTGGTTATATTGTATTTATTGTAACAGTAATTACCGCTTTTTCTAAAAAATAGATGCTGATTATCAGAAAAATTGATTATGCGAAAAATTAAAAATGATTATAAAAAAATGTTAGAACAATCTATTGATGATGATAATGATAGTGATTTAATAACAGAAGAAAAAGAAATCAAATACAAATTCAAACTTACCAAAAATTATCAGAAGGTATTTCTAAACAAATCCTAAAAAAATAATTCAGCAATACAAGAAGCCAAATATTTTGCTGAAATAGAAAAACAGAAAAAGAACGTCAAAAATACAATTATTAAAAATATTATCTATATGGCTATTGATAATTGATGTTTCTATATTAGGATATTTATTTGCTCCTAATAATACAGGGTTTAATTTTTATAGCAACACTTATTTGTATAACAATTATTGCAGTTACATTTTTTTACCAGAAGGCGAAGATGAATCTGTTTATAATTTAGTGTACAGTAAATTAAGACCATTCAAGCTATAGCATTTTTTTATTATTATTAATTGCTCACAATCAGGAATTTTCTTGGGCATTAGGCTATGCTTGTATTGTTGCATTGTTACATATAGTTTGGATTTTAGGGTATATTAATCTCAAAACATTCTTCACTATAACAATACTTGTATATACATTACCTATATTTGGCTATTTTTCTAATCCATATAGACAAATTTCAGAAGAAACACCTACTATTAGTAGCGTGATATTCCAGAAAAAGATATTACATATGAAAACCCGATTAAAAATTTAGGGCGAAACACTAGATCAATATACAATGTCTAATTAAAAATATAGAAATAAGTATTAAAAAATAAATAAAAATGTAGAGTTTGAATATAATAATAAACTCTACATTTTATTATTTTAGTATAAAAAGTAATATTATTGAATTGTATAGTAATATCTTCGATATCTTTATTAATAAATATTATAAAATTTAAAATTCATAATTACAATTATATAACATATAATATATAATATTAAATAAACTTTTGTGTTGAGTTCTTTTTTAATAAAGAGCAAAGATATTGAATAATATAATAGACAATCAAAAAAACAATATAGAAGTTATCAATACTGAAAAAGATAATTTAGATATAAAAATTTAAAAAGTGCATTCATTTTTCACCTCAATGTAAGTATCATTGGTTTATACTATAATTATATCACCTATATAAAGTGAATGCAAGATTTAAAGTATAATTAATTTATAAATTAATTAAAGAAAGAAGGAATTAAATATGATAGTATCAAATAATATCACTAGTAGTACAAAAATTATGCGAAAATTGTTAATGATATATTCAAATCCAAACAAGTAGCTACCGAATTTAATTTATCTGAACATAATATGAAGGGATTTGATCACTCTTGGAAACTTGGTGGAGTTATGCCTATTTTGTTAGATCCAATTAATATGAAATTATATATAACATATGATGTAATTCGTAATTTTTCAGTAAAAATACAATAAATATTTATTTTAGGGAATTCTATTTTTTTAGGTAATTTATGCTTACAAAATTCTCGTAGAAATAAAAATATTTAAAGATTTAATTGAAGAAAAATATCCATTAGATATGACAAAAAGAAAAAATTATAGAATTTTTAGAATCAGCAACATTTAAGCGACAAGTGATAAAATTAGTTGATGAATTATTAAAAGAACAATTATTGCGTACAAAAAGTGAATATATTTCAGATTTATATAATTTAAGAATAACATTTTCTGAAGCTACAGTTGCTCAAAAATTTATGCATATTATATGGAATACCAAACTACAGAAAAAAGAAAAATATATTACTATGAATTCTTTTTGAAATTCCTGATAATCCAGAATTATTATTAAATGCAAAAGACGAAATTATTAATTATTTTATTTCTCAAAAAGCTACAAAATTTTACCATTTAAATTTTTATTATGGTTTGATAAAACTTTTTATAATGTAGAAAAAGATATTATAGCAGATGTATTTAGAGTAAGTAATACACTTTTTGAAAAATTAAACGAGAACTCTCATATAAATAGAGATAAGATTATAGATAATTTAATGTCTGCATTAAATATAATTGTTCAAAAAGAACCCAACATTATTTAAATTAACTAATTTATCTAGAAAAGATAAACATAAATTTTTATGTTTTTAAAAAGATGATGAAATAAAATACGACTTACGTTCTCGTTTTTAGATATGACGAAGCTCTCAACTTGTTAAAAAGAAGATTTTATATTCAATTATACAAGTTGCCATTCATTAACAGAAATCTTTAAAGGTGATTATATTGCTTTTCTATATCGATGATTTATTAAATGTTAATACATATGATACAACTAAAGATTTATTGAGTTTAATCAGAGTCTCTAAAAAGTCACAGATCTATATTTGATGAATTTGAGAATTTTAAAGCACTTCTTGCTATGATAAATTTAGAATTAACAGAATATATTCCTGAAACAACAACAATTCATTTTTATTGAAGATGATACTAGTGTAATTGATAACTTTATCCGTCCCTATTTTTTTAGGGACTTTTTATTATGTTTTTATATTATATATAATTAAAAATATAATATATTAAAGAAAGAAGGAAATAAATATGATAATAACTAAAAAGTTTTACTGATAGTAAAAGAAATTATATAAAAATTATTGATGATATATTTAAAATCAAAAACGAGTAGCTAATGAATTTAATTTATCAGAAAAATATTAGAAACATTAAACCATTCGTGGCATACAGGAGTGAGATTGTCTATTTTGTTAGATCCAATTAATATGAATTTATTAATAACTGACAAGGATTTGCGAGAGCTTTCTAAAGTTAATAATGAATATACATTCTTAGGAAAAAACTATTTTATTAGGAAATATAAATTTAAATAATTATCGAAAAATAAGTTATTTGAAAAAAACATATCAGTCCTACAGGTACATCCGACCTAACTCTAAATAAAAATTAAGGAATTTTTAGAATCTAATAATTTTAAAAGAAAAGTTCTAAAAAAATGACAGATGCCTTTATTAAAAGAAAAATTAATTTTGCACAGAAAATGAATATATTTCAGATTTGTATAACTTGAAGTATTATTTTTCTGAAAGCAACAACTTCTCAAAAAAATTGTATACGTATTATATAGAATCAAAACATAGAGGTAAAAAGATCGCATTAATATGAATTTTTAAAATTGATAATGATTTAGAATTATTATTAAATGCAAAAAGAAGAAATCGTTAATTATTTAATTTCTAAAGACTCTTATGCAATAACATATAATCCATTTACATTTTTAAGTTGGTTTAATGAAATATTCACTAATACCGAAAACAGATACTATGGTAGATATATTTAAAATTAACTAAAAACTTTTTGAAAAAGAAAGTAAATAATCCTGATATAAAAGAGATTGGATTTTATCAAATTTAAATTTTGAATTAAATAAAATTGCTGAACAAAAAACCACAACTATTTCAAATAAACAATTTATCAATAAAAAGATAAAAAAAGGAAATTTTTAGTCATAATAACAGTTGCTGATATACAGTATATATTAAGCAATAATGAACATTTTTCTTAACCTTTTCAAAACAAGATTTTTATTTTAATTATAAATTATATGATGAAATATTTGAAGAATCAACGAGTGATTATATTGCTTTTTATATTGATGAATTAGTAAATATTGATACATCTAACTTAATAAAAGATAGATTCAAGTTGACAATAATCCCTAAAAATATTACAGATATATATTTAGAAAAAGAAAAATTTGAAAAGATTTCGAACTATTATTACTGCATTAAATTTAGAAATGACAAATTATATTCCATTAACAACAACTGTTCATTTTTATCGAAGATAATCTTAGCGTACTTGATAGATTTATAAATTTAACAGACCCTGCATAGGGTCTGTTGTTTTAATTATATATAATAGTATATAATTAATTTATAAATTAATTAAAGAAAGAAGGAAACAAATATGATAAAGGCAAAAAGTAACTCTAGTAAAAAAATAATTATGCTGCAATTGTTAATCAAATATTTAAAGATAATTAATGACATAAATTTATCAGAAGACAATATAAAACAATTTAATATATCTTTTAAATACGGACATTTTATGTATATATTTTTAGATCCAATAAATATGAATCTATTAATTCTTAATAAAGGATTGCATACTTTTTCAATAAAAGATAATAAATATATGTTTTTAGGTCGAACAATTTTTAGGTACACTATGCTTACAAAAATTTTCGAAGAAATAAAATATTTAAAAGATTTTATTGATCAAAAAGAAGTATTAGATCTTTCTAAAGAAAAGATTAGTGAATTTTTAGAATCGACAACATTTAAACGACAAGTATTAAAGTTAGTAGATCAGTTTTTAAAAGGGGCCATTAATTAATCAAGAGAGTAATAATATTTCAGATTTATATAGTTTGAATATTTTATTTTCAGAAGCATCAGTAACTCAAAAAAGTATACGCATATTATATGGAATATTCAGATAATGATTATAAGAGAGAATATATTAATGAATGTACTTTTGCTATACCCTAATGATTCAGTATTATTATTAAATGCGAGAACCGAAATTCTTAATTTGATTTTAAACCAAAAATAAGCCTTCAGAGCTTAATGGATTTAAATTTTTATTATGGTTTAATAAAAACATTTTATAATATACCAACGGATAATGTTGCTGATATATTTAAATTAACAAATATTATTCTAAAAATGAAGTAGAAAATCCTCGAATTAATAATGAAGAAATTTTATCATCTTTTTAGAATAGCATTAGAAAGCGTATCTGGGCAAAAATTCAGATATATTAAAATATACTAATTTATCAAAAAATGATAAAAAAAGTTTTATGACTTTATTAAAGCCAGCTGAATTAAAAACTCAATTACAGACACAAAAAAATAAGTTCAGAACAAATTATTAATTTCTTAAAAAGAAGATTTTATATTTGATTATAGGCTATATAGAGAGCTTGCTTGGAAGTTTCAAGATGGATATAGTGCATTTTATATTAATAACTTAGTAAATATTAATAAAAATTCACAATTGATAGATTCTGTTAATTTAATAAAAGTTTCTGAAAATGTTACAGATCTATATTTGAATAAAAAGAATTTGAACAATTTAATATACTTCTATCTGTATTAAATTTAGAACTAACAGAGTATATTCCTGAAACAACAAAAAAATCCATTTTATTGAAGATGATACTATTGTTCTAGATAGATTTATTTAAAAAGACTCATATAAGAGTCTTTTTATTATAAAAAGCAGTATATAATTAATGTATAAATATAAATATAAATATAAGAAAGAAGGAAAAAAATGATAACAACATTAATAGTTCTAAAAATTATACAGAAATTATTAATAATATATTTAAGTTAAACCAAGTAGCGACTGAAGATAATTTATCCGAAAAACTATAACGGCTTTTAAATCATTCGTGGAAAACTGGCATAGCCGTTTCTATTTTTAGATCCAATTAATAAGAAATTACTTATAAGTAATAAATCTAGACGTACTTTTGATAAAGAAGCTAATAAATATAGATTCCTAGGAGAATATATTTTTAGATTATTTATCATTGCAAAATTCTAGAAAAAAACAAACTCTTCCAAAATTATATTAGTTCGGGAGAAGCAATAGATATTCCAAAAAAAGTAGAATTAAAGAATTCTTAGAATCAACTAATTTCAAAAGAAAACTTTTTAACAGCAGTTGATAATCTATTGAAAGAAGATTTACTTGCCCAGAAACAGAATATATATCTGATCTTTTATAATTTAAGAATATTATTTTCTGAGGCTACCATTGCTCAAAAAAAGTATTTGCATATTATATGGAAAAAAACAATATGTATATAATAAAGAAAGTTTTTTTATGAAAATCTATATAAGATCCCTAATGATCCAGATGAATTATTAATCGCCAAAAATGAAATTATTAATATTCTAATTTCAAGCAAACAAATTAAAAAGATATGATCCATTTAATTTTTATAGTATGGTTTAATAAAACATTCACTGATATAAATACAGATACAATATCCGATATGTTCAACTTAGTTAATAAACTTTTTGAGAAACAAAATATTAATTCTATTATAACTCGTGATTGGATTTTTTTCTGAATTTATATATATATTAGATAAAATCACTCGTGATAACTTGAATATATTTCAAAAATACGCAATTGTCTAGTTATGATAAGAACGTCTGTTTATCTAATTTTTTTCTTTTTATGAGATAGAATGTATGTTAAAAACATATAAAAAAATAATGAAGGTTTAAATCTTTTTATCCGAGATTATTTTATATTTGATTTTAACATATTTAATGGAATAATTGAAGAGTTCACAGGAGATTATGTTCCTTTTTATATTGATAAATTAGTAGATATTGACCCATCTGAACGAGTAAAAAGATACTTTTAAATTAACAATAATACCAGAAAATGTTACAGATATATATATTTTGAAAAACAATATGAAAATTTTGTAACAATAATTTCTTTGTTAAATTTAGAAGAAACTTATTACATTCCTGAAAAAAACAAAAAAATTCATTTTATTGAAGATGATACTAGTATTCTAGATAGATTTATAAAAAGACCAATAAAACGGTCTTTTTATCAATAAATAGTATATAATTAATGTATAAATTAATTAAAGAAAGAAGGAACACAAAATGATAACAACAAAAACAAGGAAATAAAGGTTTAGCTGAGGTAATTACAGAAATATTGGATTCAGGCATTTTAAAAAAACGAGAATTATTTTTGAAAATATATTTGAATGTTTCAACCAATCCTGGAAAGGAGGTCGTAAACTCGAAGTATTCGTAGATACATATAATTCAAAATTATTATTTAGAAAAAGGAGACTATAGACCTAATTATACAGATCTAGATTTAATCGGTGATTATATTAAAATTGGAGAATTAAATTTAAAATTACTATATCGTAATAAATTTTTTTGCTGATTGTGTAGATATATCTAGTTATGGTTATATTATTAATAAAAAGATTTAAGTGAAGAAAAAAATTAAAGAATATTTAGATTCTAAATTATTAAGAAGTAAAATCTTATCTCTTGCTGATAAATTCTTGAAAGATAAATTAATCAATAATAAATCAACACACCGATTGCTAGATTTATATAAATTAAAAAAATAAGAAAAAGAAGAAGCAACAATTGAACAGCAAATTTTTTTGCTTTATAAAAAAATAAGATACCACAAGAACGTGTATTCTCATATTTCAATTTATCAGATCACGAATTTGAATTAATGACAGTAAAAAGAAAATATTGTAAAAAGAATTTTCAGGTGTCTCTCTTGCAGAAATAGAAGCAAATCCATCAGACTTTTTCTTTATGGTATGATAAAAAACGTTCTAAAAAGATACTGATAGTACATTATCTTCGCTTTTTGAAGTAACAATTCAATCTATTAAAGAGCAAAAATTTAACATATAATAACAATAGACGTAAATATCGTTATTACCCCCAATTAGATCATTTATCATTTAATTGGAGTAAATTAAGGCATTCTACAGGAAAGAGAAATTTAACAGATACAGATTTACCAAAAAGTATAAAAAAGAATTTTTTTAAAAGCTCCTGTCTTATGATGAAGTAAAATCATTAGGACGTTACGATTTATCTACAACTGAATTGTTTGATTTTTTTAGAGAAGATTTTATTTTTTTCACTATGATTTTTATGATGAGTTAGTTGATTTAAATTTTAATAAGCCTATTACAGATTTTTTTATATTGATACTTTTATAAAAAGAAACATCAAAAATCAAATGCAACTTTAGAATTAACAAGAATTTCTGATAAAATAAAAAAATCTTTATGTTAGTAAAAATACTTTTATAATGAATTTATAAACGTACTAACCGTTCTAGGTTATAATAAAGACAAATTCATTTCTCCAAATACAACTTTAATTTTTCCTTGAAGATTTAGATAATATTGATGAAATTAAAGAACGATTTGTTTAATAAAAAAACTATTAATACTTCATTAGTGTTAATATTAATGAAGTTTATAAATTATTAAAGAAAAGACCATTTTCGTTTAGATGGTCTTTTTCTTTTGTATCTATAAATAATATATAATTAATGTATAAATTAATTAAAGAAAGAAGGAAATAAAAATGATAACAACAAAAACAAGGAAATAAAAAGTTTAGCAGAAGCAATTACAGAAGTATTGGATTCAGGTATTTTAAAAAAATGAAAATTATTTTTGAAAAATATATTGAACTGTTTTAATATGTCTTGGAAACTTGGAGATAGACTTGAAGTATTGGTGGACACATATAATTCAAAAATTATTATTTAGAATAAAAGGGGATTATAGAACTAATTATAAAGATATAGATTTAATTGGTGATTATATTAAAATTGGAGAATTGAATTTAAAATTACTATCTCGTAATCAATTTTTCGTTGACAGCGTAGATAAAAAAATAAATGGGGTTCCGCATATTATAGAAACGAATTAACTAAAGAAAAAGTTAAAGAATATTTAGACTCACAATTATTAAGAAAAAAACTTTTATCACTGGCTGATAAATTTTTTTAAAAAGAAAAAAATTAATTACTAAACAATCTATATATCCATTATTAGATTTATACCAGTTTAAAAATAAGGAAAGAAGAAGCAACAATTGAACAGAAAAATTTTTTTGCTCTATATAAAAATAAAAAATACTACACGAACCTGTATTATCTTATTTTTGATTTATCTAATCAAGAATTTGAATTTAATACAGTAAAAGAATAATATCATCAAATATTTATCTACAATAGATTCTAGTGATATAAATGACACGACTTCTGATTTTTTTCCCTATGGTTTGATAAAAAAATGTTTTAAAAAAATACAGATGACACATTAACTTCACTTTTTAAACTTACAATTCAAGCGATAAAAAAGATAATATCAATAATAATAATCGTTATAAATTACCTAAGAGTAAATATATTTCTTCTTCTAGGAAATAACTCATTTATCAGCTAATTGGAGAAAAATTAAGAGACAGTACTAGAAATAAAGAATTAGAAAAATAATAATTTATCTAGAGGTATAAAAAGAACTGTTGCAACTACTTTCTTATAGATCTATATCAGACTTATATGATTACGATTTACCACTTGTTGAATTATTTGAATTTTTCAGAGAAGATTTTATTTTTCAATCTTCAATTTTATAAAGAATTAGCATATCTAAAGACAGATAATCCATATTTGAATAGAAAAAAATATTGAAGACTTTTTACATAGATGAATTTATAATGAAAGGAACAATTGGAAGCGATAAAAACTGTTACATTATATACAATTCCAGATAAAGTAAAAAAATTTATACGTTAGCAAACCAGTATATGATAAATTTATTAATGTAATACAAGTATTAGATTATAATAAAGAAGATTTTATTTCTCCTAATACAACTTTACATTTCCTTGAAGACTTTGAAAAATATCGATGAAATTAAAGAACGATTTGTTTAATTTAAATTTTTGTTTAAAAAAAGAAACTTTGTATCCCAGAGTTTCTTTTTATATCTGATAATATATATTCTTATTTTTAAAAATAGAGATATTTAAATAAAATTTTAATCAAGATTATATTTACAAAAAAATATGGAAATCTGTTATAATAATATATATAGTAAATATAGAAAAATACAAATATAAGGAGGCAAATATGTTAACATCTAGACACGAAGATAACAGAATTAATTCAATAATCAAAAGACTATTTGGATAACAATAGGTTTCTTGAAGAAGATATTTTTTTACAATATATCTAGAAGTATTGTAGATGCTTTTAATGAAAAAAACAAATATTAGTATATTCATATCACTAAAAAAAGTAAAAAGCATTAAATTAGTAAATGTATATGAATACATAGAGGATATTGACTTGGTAGATGATTATATAAAATTATCAGAATATTCATATGAAGATTTAAAAAAAGATTTAAACTGTAAATCTAATTATTTATTATTCAATAATGAGGACCTAAAAGCCGTTTGTAAAATCTGAGAAATTTAAAGAACGTATATTAGAAGCTTTTTAGTGATTATAACTTAAGTAAATTAAATGGTAATTTTATAGAACTCGATGATCTTACAAATTTAAATATCACTCTAAATGAAGCAAATTTAGAACAAAAAAACTCTTTACTTATTATAAATACAAAATTCATCCATATGATGACTTAGTACAATCATTAAAAAAAGAAATTTATGATGAAATTAAAGAAAAAAATCAATTTTTGAAAAAGAATTAATTGTAAAAAAAGTATTAAAAACATATTATACTACATATAATAGCTTTGATAGATGAAAAATTACAATTTTCATAAATTTTTTTAAATACAACCCTTTTAGGGGATAACAAAAATAAATTTGATATAATGATTAATTTCTTAATAAATATTTTTTTGAATTTAAATTTAATAACTTATTTGGTGAAATTGAATTTCCAAATATTAATAATAAAAATTAGATGGGACACAATTAAATTTGTTGGAGAATCTATTGAAGATGATATGGAATTTATTTTTTTAATGATGAAAAATTTCCTACTTGGATAAAAAGAATCAAAAAAATTTCTATTGAAAAATAAAATGAAATTCTTAAAAATTGTTGGTACTAATAATTTTGATGTATTATTTCCCGAAAATGCAATACAAACAATGATAAAAATATTTCAGTATAGATGCTATTTATAATTTAAAAATACAATAATAATGAATTATTAAAAAAACAATGATATTAAAAAAATTTTTATATCTATGATTTATTTGAAGATAATATCAATAATGATAAAGCATATTCTATTACAGAACTAATTAAGATCCCAAATTTTGTAGAAACATTATATATTACAAAAACATACATTTTTAAAATTTAATTTATATTGTTCTATGTATAAAAAAAGATATAAAGAAAAATAATACCACCTCATACGAAAATAATATTTTTTTGAAGATGTAAGCGACAAGGATTTTTTTACTCTAAATTAGTTTAGTGATATGAAGCAGTAAACAATTATGATAAAAAGTAGAAAAGAAAATAATAAAATAAATTTAATAATAAAAAGATTATTTAGAAAATGATAGGTTTACTAGTAGGTATGAATTGAAAAGAATTAGAAAAAAATATCATATATGATTGATAAAGGGGGGTATCTTTATTTAATTGTTTCTCTAGATGAAAAATAAATTGAATTTAATCTCTCCTTATAAAATAGATTATTATAAGAAAAAAATCTACAGGTAATAATTTTTATTCATTTAGGAGATTATAATTTTAGTGATTTTTGAAAAATGATTTTTTTATAAATTTTATTATAAAAGAACAATTAATAATAATGAAGATATATTAATCTCATTCCTTAAATCTTCCTTTTTTTAAAAAAATAGATTATTAGAAATTTTTTTCATAGTTATAATATGTATAAATTAAATGGTGGATTTAATTCAGGATTTGATTTAGCAAACATAAGAATAACATTAAACGAATCTAATCTAGAACAAAAAAATATATGCGTATTATTATAAACTAATTCTATATAATTCACCCCAAAAATACCAAATGGTTAAAAAGATAGTATAGATAAAGAATTATTATATAAAAACAAGAGCGGAAAAAAATAAATATAAAAAGAATCTATACTTAATGATTATTGTAGTTTGTCTATAAAAATCTTCTTTAAAAAAACAGCATTAAAAAAATTTATAGACGGTTTTATATTTAAAGATATACTAAAAATAATTTTTTTATTTATATGTAAAAATTTTACAGTTTTAAAAATGAAATGAATAATGTTATAATATAAATATTAAGAAAAAAAGAGGTCGATAAAAATGAAATTTGAAAAAAACAATTTTCAAAGAAGATGAAAAAAATTGAATTTTATTGGAACAGAAGAAGTACATTATAATTTTATTGAAACATTTACTGGCTATAATTATATAACAAAAACGATAGTTTTTTTCTTAATGAAGATGCAGTAGATGATCTATTTGTTAGCAACTTATTAACTAATGAATATAAAAATACCAATTTTGACAATTGTAGAATCTTATATGAATTTACGAGGCTCATATTATAAAAATCAAATATTCAGTGATTATTTTCTACTTAATAACAAAGGTAGTACAGAAAAAAATACGTTCTTTACTAGAGAAACTATACGAAAAATACACAGGAGATGTTGTTTTTCATTAAGTTTGACAATAAAACAGGAATTCTTTATTATCAAGAAATGAATTGTGATAACTTTAAATCTTTAATAAAAATTAAGAATGGATACTCTTAAACAAACGAAGGGTGTTAAAAAAAGATTTTAAAAATCTATTGATAAATTAACAGAGGAAGAAAAAGAACTTGCGAAAACCCTTTTTGAACTAAGATTATTATGTTTGAATTATATATATATAATTAAGATATAAATGTAAATAAAAAGAAAGAAGGGTTTATAATGATAAAAAAACAAAATCAAATACATACAATCAAATAAATTCTATAATAAAAGATTATATAGAAAATGATAGATTTGCTAATATAGCTGAAATCAGTTCAATTAAAAAGAATTATTTAATGCTTTAATTACACTAAAGCCTATTTTATTACTTGTTTTATTAAATGAAAACAAATTACAACTAATTTCTCCAGATGATATTAATTATTACAAAGAACATTCTATAGGAAATAATTTTTCTTTTGTTAGGAGAATACTCTTCGGATAAATTAAAAAGCGACATTTGTAAATTTTCTAATACTAGAGATTTAATAAATAATGAAGATATCGTAATCGTACCATTATTTATTAAATCTGACTTGTTTAAAAAAATAGATTATTGGATATATTTCATAGCTACAATATAGAAAAAAATTGAATCATAATTCTGAAGATATTAGTGATTTATTTAATTTAAAAATATCATTAGAAGAAGCAACTATACAGCAAAAATATTCTCTTATTATAAAATATATAATAAGAAGTATAATAATGAAGATGCGAAGTATTAAAAAAATGCAATTAAGAAAGATTTATCTATAATGAACGATGTAGAAAAAAATAAAAAGTAAAAAAATATATACTTGAATATTATTATCTTCCTGCTGTAATTGATCCTAGTATTAAAGGTAATGCTTTTTAATTTTTTTAGATACAATACTGTCAAATTTAAAAATAAATAATGTCTATATTTTTTTCACAAATGTAAAGTTGAGGTACTCCAATGTTATATGATAGTTTTTAGAAGTAATAAAAAGATAAATAATATTTTAAATTCAGAACAATTTCAATATTCTGAACAAATTATGGAAATAAGGATTAAGTTAAATTTAACAATTAAAGATATAGCAAAAAAATATTAAATGTAACAGAAGAATACTATTTAGATTTGGAATACTCTTCATTAAAAAAATACCTGTGGATGAGTATAAACATATTTTTAGGAAAATTACTTGATTTTGAAAAAAAGAAATTAATTTTTGATAAAAAGGATCGTATATTAATTTGCGATCTTTTTTTCTTATATACAGTTACTTATAAATATATATAATTAAAATATAAATTTAAATAAAAAGAAAGAAGGAATTATAATGATAAAAAGTAAGTTAAATAATAATCAAATAAATACTATAATAAAAAGATTATATAGATAATGATCGATTTTCTATTGATGCTGAATATAAAGGAATTAGAGAAGCACTTTTACACTCTTTTTCTAACAAAACATTCGCTTCCGCTGATTATCTCATTGGAAGAAAATAAATTAAAGTTAATAAATAAAGAGCAAATACTTAAATATATTGGAAAGATGAATTGTAATGCTATAATATTAGGTGAATATTGGTATGGAGATTTAGTAGAAGATTTTGAATACACTCAAGATTTTCCACCAAATAAGAAAAATTAAAAAAATTTATAAAATCTGATGCATTTAAAAATAGATTATTAGAAATCTTCTCCGAATATAATATAAAAAAATTAAATGGAGAATTTAATTCTTTAGATTCATTAGTACACTTTAATATTTCATTAAGTGAATCAACTATTTTTTTCAAAAAAATATATTATTACATAAATATATACTCTGATCTAAAAAAATAAAAATTATATATTCATCAATTAATTGTGAAATTATTAATACGTCAATTTCTGAAAAAGAAAAAGATTAGAAAAAGAAGTGTTAAAAATATTTTTTTATTTCAATAGTGTTCCAAATGGATACAATTATAAAAACTTTAATAATTATTATAATCTTAATAGAATTTTTAATGAAATTTATTTTTTTGAAAAAAACAAATAATGAATTTGATATTGTATTGGATACATTAATTAATTATATTGATCTTTTATATAATGAAGAAATAGGCGATTTAAATGAGAATTTCCTAAAACATAAATTTGGTTATTCTGACTTAGATTTTGATACGAATAATGTTTTTGATTCTATTTTTAAACAATGATCATTTTGCAAAATTGGCTAGACTCATCAACAATAACAAATGATGATAAAATAAAATTTTTAAAAAATTATAGGTACTAATAATTTTTATTGTTTATTAACTAGTAAAAAAATATGAATAAAAAAATATATTAACATTAATAAAAATATTTAGATAATGACTATATATATAGTTTAAAAATTTAATAACAAGGTTTTTATTAGAAAATAGTGAACTTGAAAAAAATTTTTATACAGATTCTCTGTTTGAAGAAACTAAATTACACGAATATAGAATCAATAGTTCAATTAATTTATTACAAGTTCAAAAAAATACGTAAAAGAATTATATATTCCTAAAAGATGAATATATGAAGTTTAAAACATACTGTGCTTTATTTAATAAAGATGAAAAAAATCCGTTATTCCTGAAACTACTAAAATAATTTTTGTAGAGGATATATCAGATAAAAATTATGCGGATAAACTAGTTTAATACTTTTAAAAAGGTCACAATTAATATGTGATCTTTTTTTCTTATATACAGTTACTTATAAATATATATAATTAGAATATAAATTTAAATAAAAGAAAGAAGGAAATTAAAATGATAAAAACAAGTGAAGTGAAAAACTACAACAGAACTATCAAGAAAAGGTGATTAATAAATTTTTAGATGAAGATATATTTGTAAGTGATGAAAAAATTCGACATTTTTTTATGATAACTTAAATAAAGCTTGGAAAGATGAATCTCAGCTTGAATTATATATATCAACAAAAATGCAGGATTTAGAACTATTACATAGATATAACTTCGATAATGTTAAATTAATAGGTGATTATATTTATCTAGGAGATTTTAATGTCAGTAGATTTTCTAAAAATAAATGTTTTAAAAGATGCTTACATAGACTATAAATCAGGTGAGAAAGCTCGAACTGATTTAAATAAAGAATTAGTCATTGAATTCGCTAAATCTAAAAACTTTAAAACTAAACTATTAAATATGTATAATGATTATCAAAAAAATCACAAATATTAACTGATAATAGTTATGAATACAATTTGTCTGATTTATATAACAAGAAAAATTACAATTGATCAAGCTAGTATAGAACAACAGATTTATACTTATTTTTAAATTAGAAGACGATCATATATCTAATCATAATTTTTCTATGGAAAAAAATTTTCAAGAACAATGTACTAAAGAAGAATTAATAGCAATTCGAGATAATATCATTACTTTAATACGAAAGAATACATTTCTTGATGAGACAAAAAGGCAATTTAGATTTTTTTACCTGGTTTAATAAACTTAATGGAAGTGCTGACAATCTGGTAACATCTATATGTAGATTTTTATTACTTGAATTAAAAAAATCGATATGAAGAACAAAACCACAAACACAATATTGATGGCTTTTATCAAAAAAGAATATATTAGTTGTTATAAAAAGTTGTCTAAGTTCGTTATCAGAAAATTATATGACTAAATTAAGATACGATAATAACTTTGAAAAACAATTAGAAAAATCTTAATTTAACTGATTTAGAAATCAGGAATTATTAAGACGATTTAGTTTTGGAGATTTATTATCATTAACTTCAGGTAAAGATCAATTGATTAAATTAATAGATAAATTAAATAGAAACTTTATATTTGATTTAACTTATTTTAATCATAAAACAATTGCAGATACTAATCTTTCTGTATTTTTATACAGATTCATTTTTCCCCAAGACTAAATATGATTAACGATGATAATAATTATAGTTTAAATCATAGTTTACAAATTCTTTTTATTCCTGAGTACGTTAAAGTATTATACACTTATGAAGCAGAATTTGAAAAATTAAAGACTGTATGTAATACAATTAATAAAAAAATATATCAGCTTTTTATTCCTGAAACAACAACTATTACCTTTTATTAATGATGAAAATAAAGATGAAATAATCAATCGTATAGTTTAAAATTAAGCCCCATTGTGGGCTTTTTATTTAAGTTTTAAATATTGGTTTAATAAATGCATTTTACATAGATAGATAATAAATATTTTTTTAAACAAATAGTATTAAAATTTTTGATAACGTATATATAAATAAATTAAAATATATAATTATAATATAAATTCAAATTAAAGAAAGAAGGAAATTAAAATGATAAAAACAAGTGAAGTAAAAATAAAACAGAATTATCAAGAAAAATTATTAATCAATTTTTAAAAAGATGATATACTTTTTAAATAACGAAAAATTTGATTTCTTTTTATGATAACTTAAATAAATCTTGGAAAGCTAAAAGTAGGACTACACCTATATATATCAACAGAAAAGGAATCATTAATTTTTATTGCACAAATATAATAGTGATGAACTAAAAATTAATTGGTTCTTATATTTATATAGGAGAATTTAATATTAATAGATTTTCTAAAAACAAATGTTTTAGAGACGCTTACAAACAAAAATCCTACTTGGCCCGAGGAACAAATGAGATCAGATTTAGATAAAGAATTAGTAATTGAATTTGTAAAATCTAAAAAGTTTTAAAATGAAAGTGCTGAATATGTACAATGAATATTATAAAGCGAAATTATCAAATAAAGATAGTTATAAAGAAAAAAATTGCCTGATTTATATGATAGAAAAAAATCACAGATGATGAAGCTAGTGTAGAACAAAAATTTTTACGCTTATTTTCAATTAGAGAAAGATAATAATAATTGCTATAACTTTTTTCATTGAAGAATTTAAGAAAAAAAGTTTAATAATGAGGAGTTAATCTCTATTCGAAATAGTATAGTTTCACAAATACCAACCTATGTATTAACAAATGAAACATCTAAACAATTTGACTTCTTTTTATTGGTTTAATAAATTTATCGATAATGAAGATAATCTGTTAACGTCAATGTGTAAATTTTTATTAGTGATTTTAAAAAGATCTACATAAAAAAATATTATGAACAAGATGCTATTGACGGATTTTATATTAAAAAGGATCTTAGTAAATATAGACCTGCTTTAATGGAATTACAAAACTATATGTTAAAAATTAAGACACGAGGATGATTTTTAAGCAACAACTAGAACAATTAAATCTAACAAATTTAGAAATTAGAGATTTATTGAGAATGTTAAGTTTCTATGATATTCAATCATTAACTTCAGGTAGAGACCAAATGATTGATTTTATTTCTAATTTAAATAAAAAAATTTTATATTTGATTTGAATTATTTTAATAATGAAAGCATTAATGATACAAATGTTTCTGAATATTATGCACCTTCATTTTTAAAAAGAGTTGAATATGAATACAAATAATTCTACTTTTTTTACTCAGATAACTATTTACATATTCTTTTTATTCCTAAATATGTAAAAGTGCTGTACACTTATGAAGCAGAATTTGAAAAAAATTAAAAAGCCTTATGTAATTTAACCAATAAAAATTATCAGATTTTTGTTCCAGAAGAAACAACAATTCATTTTATTACGGATGAAAATAAAGATAAAATAATCAATCGTATAGTTTAAAAATCGAGCCCCATTGTGGGCTTTTTATTATTGTATATATTAAATTATAAGCTTAAAAATTTTTGACAAACATACCTCCTTTTTGATATAATATAAATTAATATATATATATATATACTACTATCCATATTTTATAATTAACTTATAAAATATAAGAAAGAAAGGTAAAAACAATATGCGAAAATTATTTTTTTATTAAGCGGATGTTCAGCATCTGGAAAATCAACATTTATAGAAGAAAAATAATCTTAAAGAATATACTATTTCACTAGATGATTTAAGGTTATTATAAAAAAATCCTATTTATACAGAACAATCAAAAATTAGGAATTTCACAGAAAAAAATAACAAACTTGTTTCTAAATTAGTTAAAGAACTACTTGAACATAGATTTAATTCTGGTAGTACTGTAATTTTTAGATTCTACTAATATTAAAAAAATCATATTTTAAAGATCACATTAAACTGGCTAAAAAAATATAACTATAGAGTTTATTTTTGTTAAATTTGGCACAAATCTTACTGTTGATGATTTAGTAGAACGAGATATGAAAAAGAGAACAATACAAAGCAAGTTGGTCGTACTGTTATAGAACGACAATTTAATGAACTATCTAATCTTGAGATTCCATCAGGAGTTACAAAAATTAACACCAGAACAGTTTTTAGATGAGTTAAATTGGAAAAATCAGAGAAGTTAATAAATATTCTAAAAATTAAAGTTATCGGTGATATTCATAACTGTGCAACTGTATTAAAAAGAAGCTATCAAAGATTTCAATTCAGATACATTATATGTATTTTTAGGTGACTATTTTTGATAGGGGAACAAAACCTGTTGAGACTTTTTAAAAATATTACAAGATTTATCAAAAAAATCTAACTGTGTATTTTTGACAGGTAATCACGAAAAAAACATATTTATGATTATTTATCAGGTAATAAAAATAAAAATCAAGAGAATTTAGAGAAAATACCCTTCCAGCTTTATTAAAAAGCAGGTATAAAAGATAAAGATCTAAAGAATTTTTGTAAAATGTTTACAACCTGTATACATAGCTAAATATGGTATCTTCAATTTATTGTTCAGCCACGCTGGATTTACTTCAGAACAAATTGGCACTTTATCTAGCTTTACTAATAGATTAGCTCTTTTTAGAAGAAGAAGAATTTCTATTTGGAATTGGTGGATATTCAATAGATCTAGAAGCTGAGGTTTCTAAATATTTTACTAATATTATCCAATTTCACGGTCATAGAAATCCAAAAACAATACAAAAACAGATGAGTTTGGACACGCCTTTATTTACAATTTAGAACAATCAGTTGAAAAAAAGGTGGGAAATTAGGTATTGTAGACCTAGTTCTTAAAGGTGAAGAATATCTAGAAATTTCAGATAATTCAATTGAAAATTCTGATTTTAAAGAAGATAAGTTAGTAGATGAATTAAGAAAACATCCTAAGCTGATTAAAGAAAAAGCAACTGAGTGATTCTATTTCTGTCTTTAATTTTACACCAAAAGTGTTTTATGATAAATTATGGAATAGATTAACAACTCAAGCAAGAGGGTTATATTTAAATACAGATACAGATAATATTGTGTGCCGTGGATATACAAAAATTTTTCAATATAAATGAAAGACCAGAAAGTTCAATTAATTATATCCAAGAGAATATTATTAATAAAGGACATAAATTATTCTTAGTATCTGAAAAAAAGAAAATGGATTCTTAGGTTTAGTTTCTTATATTCCTGAAATTAACAAAGATGATCTTTCTGTTTTTTTCAAAAGGTGCAGGTGAAGACTTTTCTAAATTAGCTAAAAGAAACTATTCTAGCGTACTTTTAAACAAAAATAATATTGACTACAATTTATTTAAAGAAAAAAATTATTAATGATTACAATAATAATAATAAATATACTCTAACATTTGAAATTGTAAATATGGATTCAGATCCTCATATAGTCAATTATCCAAACAATACTGTATTTTTTTACTGGACTGTATTAAAAAAACAGCGTGGTGGAACAAATTGATTATATTAAACGAGAAGAGTTTGTTCGAGAATTTGGAATCCAAGTTGCAAAATCAAAAATTATTACGATAAATAATTTTTCAGAATTTTATGCGGATGAAATTAAACGAACAAATACTGAAGGTGTTGTTATTCAAAAATATCGACACAAATGATCGTTGGAAAAATAAAAAAACTCTATACTATAATAAGAAAAAAAGAACTAAGAACTATTTTAGAAGCACTTGCTGACAAACCTATCAAAGAACAAATTTTTATACTAGAACAAAAAAATGAAAAAAATAAAAACTTTTAGGTATTTGAAAAAGATACAATTTCTCAACTATTCAATCTTTTTATCTGAATATGATAGAGAAAACTTAGATTTTTCTGTTATAAAAAAACAGTTCGTGGGAATGTTGATGTAAATAAAAAAATATTTCGGAATTTAATATTAAATTCTAATGTAAAAGGGGCAGTATATTACCGTCCCTTTATTTTTATAATTAATTTATAATAAATTTAAACAGAAAGAAGGAATTAATTATGATAAAAATCATTGAAGAAAAGAATATTTACTAGAATTTTCTAAAAGTAAAAAACAGATTTAGATTTTACTGAATTAAAAAAAGAGTTAATAATATTAAAAAGAAAAAAATACAATGTATATAAAAATTACACAGAATTTCTGGATTATTTATGTGATGAAAAAAATAAACATTACATTATATTTAGATGATGATTTATCAATAAAAAGTTGCAAAGAAAGATACGTATTTACTAAAAAAACAGAGCATATTGTTTGTAATGATTACACTATTAATACTTCTGATATATTATTAAAATTTTTAGAAAACTCAATTTCATTAAATGGTTTAATTGATTCATTAAAAAGAATGTCTAGAACAAATTAATAAAAAAATTATGGAATTCAACAAAAATCTATTAATTAACGATAATAAGTTTTGGATTAACTGCTTCTCAGAAAAATAAATATTTATTAAAAATCATTAATATTGAAGATTTCTATCAATTAGTAGGTAATACTTTAACGTTGCAATATGAAAAAGTCTAATATAAGGTATATAGACCAATTTAATCTTATTAATAACTTAATATCTATATTTCATATAAAAATCAACATATTTAGAGTATCAAAATTTTTGAAGAACTTATTGGATTGAAAAATGATTTAAATAAATTGGCTATTTTAATATCAAAAAAATATTATAAAAACAAAGGACTAAAGGGCTTGTAGGTAATGAACTTTTTATAGCATATGCATTAATAAATAAATTACTCTCAATAGAAGAAAAATATTACTTTATTAAATTTAGATGATGGTTATTATACTAATTTTCTTTTAACAGATTTTTAATATGCCATTAGAAGAATTTAATAGTATATTTTATAAAAGAATTAATAACATCATCTATCTATATAACTAGAAATATCCACATATTAGATAAATTTGAGATACTTAAAAATGATTTATGCGTCTATAATCTTCTTATTCCAACTGAATATTATAAAGATAATAGGATTAATGTCTTATTGAAAATAGCAACTAGGTTACAAAAATAATCTATTAGTATTCTCTTTGATTTTCCCAGAATATTATTATTTTTCTGATCATAATTATATTGATGATAAGACTATCAAAAAAAGATTTAAATGATAATATTGAAGCATTAACTGATATTCTTAAAATACCAATGATAGATATGAAAAAAATTAATTGAAACAAATATTTTAGGGTAAGCGTTGTTCTATAGCAACGCTTTTACTATTTACTATAATTAATCTATAAAATATAAAAAACAGTTCTTAATTTAAGATAGAACTATTATAACCAAAATTTTTTTATTGTATTTTCTAAATTGAAAATAGATTTAGATTTTTATAAAAATTACTTGACAATTTTTAAAAAAATTGTTAAAAATTTAGTTAAAGACAAAAGTCGGATAGGAGACTAAAAACCCATATCCATTGCAGAGACAACTGTGAAAAAAATCGAAAAGAGGATGTAATATTCATCCTCTTTTTTAATCTGACTATTAAATTTTTAAAAATGCACCCAAAAACTATACAACTTTTGGGTGCATTGGTGATATTTTCTAATCGCTGAATTATATTATTTTTATTACTATAATTAATCTATAAACTATAAAAAGAAAGAAGGAATTAATTATGAGAAAAATCATAACAAACACAAATGAAAATATTTTTATTGATACTTTAACAGAAAAAAATGTATTCAGTAAAACCTACTTTTTAATAAAGATGATATTTTGATTAAAGAAGATAGCTATTTTAAAGGAACAGACTCTAGTTTTAAAAAGTATACGCTAAAGAAAAAAACTTGAACAATTAAATCAAAAAGATTAATGAGTTATCAAGACAAAGTAGATCATTATCCGAAGAAATAAAAAAAGACTATAATAATATCAATAAGAAAGTATTAGATAAATATAAGAAAAATCTGAAATTGGATACGAAAAGAGAAATTGACGTTATTTTTTTAAAAATATAGCAATAAAAATTTAACTCAATTTTTAATCCAGACGAGAAAAAATGGCCTGAAGAAGGGGCGTTTGGTGGATCTTTTATATTACGAATATGATCATCAAATGATGTATGATGATGAAATTTTCGAGAAAAAATTATGCTCCACTATATGATTCCGTAATAAAAAGAGAATCAGAAAAAATTAATCGAATTAAACAAAAAACTGAAAAAAACTGGTTATATTATTAAACCTTATATTTATTTGAGTCTTGGCGATGGACGTGCCCAATCTATAATAGATTTTGATATTTATCATATCGATGGAAGTGAACTACAAGCTATCAAAGAAACAAAACGTAAAAATTATAAAAAATAGAAAAAAATTCTATTAGGATAAACAGAAGAGAGGATTCTCTCTTTTGTTTATTTATTTTCAGAAAAAAATAGCAATATTAAAAAAACTAGGTAAAATTACCCTTACGCTATAATAAGAAAAAGAATAAAAAAATAATCCTAGGGAGGAAAATACAAATTATAATATAATATTTAAAACTTATAATTTGTACCAGCAAATATATGATAGATGTATTTACTTTTATAAAAATAACTATACTGAATATACAGGTGACGATACCTTTTTAGAAACAGCTACACCTGCGACCAAAAAACTAGTAACAGAATTTGAAGCGTTATTAGTAAAAGAAAGAGAACTTGGTGGCGTTGTGAATATGGATGTTGATAATCCATCAACAATTTTATCTCATAAAAACAGGCTATTTAGATAAGAAATTAGAAAAAGATCGTTGGACTACAAACAGATGAACCTTTGAAAAGAGCCCTGATGCCATTTGGCGGAATAAATATGGCAGTTAAAAGTTGTGAATCTTATGGTTATCAAGTAGATAAAGAAATTGAAAAAAATATTCACAGATTATAGAAAAACACACAACCAAGCTGTTTTTGATGTATATACACCAGAAATGCGTAGAGTTCGAAAATCAGGTGTTATAACAGGTTTACCAGATGCTTATGGTCGTGGTCGAATTATAGGGGATTACAGAAGAGTAGCTTTATATGGCGTTGATAGATTAATTCAAGAAAAAAAGAACTAGACAAATCTGAAATTGGTGCTAATGGTTTTATGACAGAAAAATGTTATGAGATTAAGAGAAGAAGTATCTGAACAAATTAAAAGCATTAAAAAGAATTAAAAAAGAAATGGCAAAATTATATGGTTTTTGATATTTCTAAACCAGCTAAAACAGCTCTTGAAGCAACTCAGTGGTTATACTTTTGGTTATTTAGCTGCTATTAAACAACAAAAATGGAGCAGCAATGTCGATTGGTAATATAGCTACATTTTTAGACATCTATTTCGAAAAAGATCTTCAATCTGGTTTAATTACAGAGAAAGAGGCTCAAGAAATTATTGATCACTTAGTGTTAAAAATTAAGGATGGTAAAATTTGCTAGAACTCCAGAATATAATCAATTATTCTCAGGAGATCCAATCTGGGCAACCCTAATTCTAGGTGAAATGCTTGATGATAAAAAATCTTTAGTTACTAAAACTGATTTTAGATTTTTAAATACATTAGATACTATGGGTAATTCACCAGAGCCAAACCTAACAGTATTATGGTCTGATAAGTTACCAGAAGGATTTAAAAAATATTGTGCAAAACAATCAATTAAACACAGTACAATACAATACGAAAACGATTCATTATTAGCAGATTTCCTACAAACTCGTGACAAATCAATTGCTTGCTGTGTAAGTGGTATGACAACAGGAAAGGATATACAATATTTTGGAGCTAGAGCTAACTTAGCAAAAACATTACTATATAGTATTAATGGTGGTAAAGATGAAATAACTGGTATGCAAGTAGGTCCAGAAGCAGAATTATTAACAGGTGTGTTAGACTATGATACAGTGTGGCAAAAATTAGATGAATTTACTGAGTGGTTAGCGAAAGTATACATTAATGCATTAAATGTTATTCATTGGTCACACGATAAATATTGCTATGAAAGTTTAGAAATGGCTCTACACGATACAAATGTTCGAAGATTTATGGCAACAGGTATTGCTGGATTTTCAGTTGCAGTAGATAGTTTATCAGCAATTAAATACGCAAAAGTAACTCCTGTTTTTGATAAAGAATTAGGCGTTGCAACTTCTTTTGAAATAGAAGGAGATTATCCAAAATTTGGTAACAACGATGATAGAGTAGATCAAATAGCTATTGATTTATTGAAAATGTTCAATGAAAAAATACAAAAAGTTCCTGTATACAGAGCAGATATGACAACAACTTCAATACTAACTATCACTTCAAATGTAGTATATGGTAAGAAAACTGGAGATACACCAGACGGTCGTAAAAAGGTGTTCCATTTAGCCCAGAGTGCTAATCCTATGAATGGTAGAGATAACACTGGAGCATTAAATTGTTTTACTTTCTCTTTCTAAATTACCTTATGAATATAGTAGAGATGGAATTAGTTTAACGACTAGCTTTTTACCAAAAAGTTTAGGAAAAAAACAGATTGTGATAGAATTAATAATCTTGTAGCATTAATGGATGGATATTTCAAATCTGGAGGATATCACATTAATTTAAATTGTTTTTCAGTAGAAGATTTAGAAAAAAACTTATGAAAATCCAGAATTGTATCCAAACTTAAGTATTCGAGTTTCAGGGTATGCTGTAGATTTGCTGCTTTTAACTAAAGAACAACAAAGAGATGTTATCAGTAGAACAATTCATCAATCAATTTAGCATTTCTTTAAGTATAGAATTAAATACAGAGATGATTTTATACATTCATCTCTGTATTTTTATTTAATATTAACTTGACTTTTTCTATAAAAAAAGTGATATAATAACAATATAATGTATATATATTCGGAGGAAATAATCTTATGAATCTTAATTTAATAGAAATAGGGATTGGAGCTTTAGTAATAATTGTTGGTTTTGTCATATTGTTTTTAACAAGTTTTGTTTCAGCCAGTCCTGGTGAAATTAAAGTAATCTCAGGCCCAAGAGGGCAGCGAGTGATTCACGGGAAAACAGGTTGGAAAAATACCAATACTAGAACGAGTTGATAATATGACTGCAGAGATGATTTCCATTGATGTTAAAAACAAGTGACTATGTGCCAACAAATGATTTTATTAATGTAAAAGTTGTGGCAGCTGTTAAGGTTAGGATAGGAACTGAAAAACCAGAATTATTTAAAGCTGCAACTAGAAACTTCTTATATAAAACAACTGATGTTATGGCTGATGAAGTTCGAGACACATTAGAAGGACATTTAAGAGCAATCATAGGACAAATGGAATTAAAAAATTATCCAAGATAGAGTTACTTTTTCAGAAAAAGTTCAAGAAAAATGCAACTAAAAATTTAGAAGAAATGGGACTGGAAATTGTAGCATTCAATGTTCAATCAGTTGTTGATGAAAAGGGTGTTATTGAAAAATCTTGGAATAGATAATACTGAAAAAAATACGCAAAGATGCTGCTAAAGCTAAAAGCAGTAGCATATCAAGAAGTTGCAGAGCAAGAAGCAAAAAGTCAAAAAATTGCTAATGATGCGAGAGTTGAAGCTGATTTAGAAATAGCTAAGAAGAATAATGAATTAGAAATAAAAAAATAGCTGAACTAAAAGTAAATGCAGAGATTACAAGAGCTAAAGCTGATGCTTCTTATGCTATTGAAGAAGAAAAATCAACGAAAAGAAATTGAAAGACAAAGAGCTGAAGCTAATATTATAAAACAAGAAAAAAGAAGCGGAAGTTAAAGAACGTGAAGTACGAGTAAAAGAACAAACATTAAATGCAGAAATAAAAAAACAAGCTGAAGCTGAAAAAATATCAAAGAGAACAACAAGCTCAAGCTGAAAGAATTGAAAGAGAACAGAAAGCTCAAGCTGAAAAATACGAAGCTTTACAGGAAGCTGAAGCTATTAAAAGCTAAAAGCTGAAGCTGGGAGATTTGCAGCTGAACAAGAGCTGAAGCTATCAAAGTTAAAGGTGTTGCAGAGGCAGAAACAGTTAGACTTAAACTTAACGCTGAAGCTGAAGGATTAGAGAAAAAGCTGAAGCTATGCTAAAAAAATGAAAGATGCAGCCGTTGTTGAAATGCTTGTTAAAGTATTACCAGATGTCGCTAAAAGCTGTTGCAGAACCTCTTAAAAATGTTGATTCTATCACTATGTATGGGGAAGGGAACTCAGGAAAAAATGGTTGGCGATATTATGACATCACTAGATAAAGTGACAAATGGATTAGGAATTGATGTTAGAGATCTTATCAAAGCTACATTAACTGGAAAAAGCAATTGGTGGTTCAATTCAACCTACTATTGAAGTAGAGTCTAGTCTAAAACAACCAGTAAATACTGAAAAAAATCAAAAAAATAATAATAAGAAAAAATACAGAAAAAAATAATAGAAAAAAATTAAGAAGAGAAGATGTTATCACATCATCTCTTCTTTTTATATATTTGGTCTGAAGTATTGACAAAAACAACATCTATATAGTATAATATAAATATCTTAAATAGAAGGAGTTATGTTAATGTATGGAATTTCTTTTTAAAAAAATAATAACACTAATATAAAAATTCAATATAGACAAATATTTCATTGAGTTTGGCAATAAAGAATTACGTTTAGATATTCCTAAAGATATTTTAACTAAATTGAATAATGATTATAATGTTGAAGTTCGATATAAGGATAGTTCGACATTCATAAAATTATTATTATTGGATTCTGTATTAGAAAAAAACTAATTATAAATTTAATTATGTTTTTGGTATTTACCATATTCTAGAATGGATAGAATAAAAAGATCAGGGGACAGCTTTTAGTTTAAAAATTATAGCTGAATTAATTAATAATTTAAAATCTAAAAGAAAAATATATACTTTAGATTCTCATAGTGATGTATCTTTAGCACTAATCAATAATATAGAAGATATTAATTCTAGGTTTTCATTTGCTGAAAAAAATATTATCATCACGTCCAGGGATGAAAGCTGCTAAAAATTTTAGTATTTCCAGATTCTGGTGCGAGAAAAACGTTTCGGTGATAACAAATTCTTAAACACGTTTAATTCAATTGTTGTCTGTAGAAAAACAGGGATTTTAATACTGGAAAAAAATACTAAATGTTATTGCTAAAATTGAAAAAGAGTGACGATATGATAAACTATAGTATCCCAAAAAGAAGTTTATATCATTGATGATATTTGTTCCTACGGTGGTACATTTATTGCAGTTAAAAAAAGCAGTAAAAGAGTTGTTAAAAAAATCAAAACTTGAATTTAATTTAATAGTAACTCACACAGAAGATGTTATAGAAAAAAGGTGAAGTACTAAAAAGAGTACAACGAAGTATTTACAACAGATAGTTTGATTACGATAGAGCATCCAAAAATTAATATATTAAATTTATCAAATGAAAAAAATATTTTTTTAAAAATAAGAAAGTAGGTAAAATGAACAATACACCAATTACATTATTAGCAGATTTTTTTATAAATTATCTCATAGAAAACAATACCCTGAAGGTACAACAAAGGTTTATTCTACATTAACCCCGAGAAGCAATAAATATGCACCATATTCAGATGAAATTGTTTGGTTTGGTTTTACAATATTTTTATTAAAGAATATCTAATAGATAGATTTAATAAAGATTTCTTTAATAAACCTAAAAAAAGACGTGGTTAAAGAATATAAAAGATTAGTTGAATATTCTCTAGGGAAAAGAATATTCAGATACAAAACATATAGAAGAATTACACGATTTAGGTTATTTACCAATTAAAATATCAGCTTTACCAGAGGAAGTTTAGTACCAATGCGAGTTCCAGTAATGACGATCGAGAACACACACGATAAATTTTTCTGGTTAACTAACTTTTTAGAAACTATATTATCTGCAACTATTTGGTTTGCCTACTACATCTGCAACTTTAGCATATTCATATGAAAAAAATACTAAATGATTACGCAATGAAAACAACTGGTAGTTTAGCAGGAGTAGACTTCAAGGGCACGATTTTTCTATGAGAGGTATGAGTTCAGAACAATCAGCAGCTACATCTGGAGCAGGTCATTTATTATCATTTAAAGGAACTGACACAATCCCATCAATTTTATTCTTAGAAAAAAATATTATAACGCTAATATTGAAGCTGAATTGGTTGGTACTTCAATTCCTGCAACAGAACATAGTGTAATGTGTTCATATGGAAAAGAAAATGAAAAAGAAATTATTAAAAACATTTATTAGAAAATGTTTACCCAACTGGAATTTTTTTCTGTTGTATGTGACACTTGGGATTTTTGGAAGGTAGTAACAGAATATTTACCTGAATTAAAAGAAGTAATTTTTAAATAGAAATGGTAAACTAGTTGTTCGTCCAGATAGTGGTAATCCAGTAGATATAATTTGCGGTACTAAAGTGAAAGATGGTAACACACCTGAAGAAAAAGGCCTTGTTGAATTACTCTATGAAACTTTCGGTGGAGAAGTTAATAAAGAAGGATTTAAAGTGCTTGATCCACATATTGGAGCTATTTATGGCGATTCAATCACATTAGAAATTGCAAAAGAAATTTGTGAGAAATTGTATAAAAGGGCTTTGCCACTACTAATGTTGTTTTTGGAATTGGATCATATTCATATCAATATGCAACAAGAGATACTTTTGGTTTTTGCTGTAAAAGCAACTTATGCTGTAGTAAATTCAGAAGAAAGAATGTTATTTAAAGATCCTAAAAACAGATAGTGGAATTAAGAAATCTCAAAAAGGGTTAGTTGTAGTAACAAAAAGATAAAAATCATAAATATATTTATGAAGATGGTTTTTATTAATAATAGTGATATAAAATTAAAAATAACTTGTACGTACAATTTTTCTTTAATGGGAAATTATTACGACAAACTTCACTAAGTGAAATCAGAGAAAAATTAATTTTTAGTAATTTAAAATAATAAAAAAAGAGAGTAAAATACTCTCTTTTAAATTAAAATACCCGAGTTACATACAATATTTTTATTATATAAAAATAAGTCCTCTAAAGCATCTTCCAAGTCTAATTTTTCAACCTTTTTAGAAAAATTATCAAGATAATAAGGGTTTCCACCTTGCTCAATTATCAATTTTCTAAAAATTATCTTTATCTATTGGTGAATTATTAGCAACAACTTTTGATGGCACATTAAAAATCGCTTCCCCAAATAGAATCTGCCCTTCTAAATCCTTGTGGACAGGTATTACAGAAAATTTTATAGATTCTTTGTAGATTAGTTGCGATTGAATATGGAATAAATCCATAATCATAAAATTCATAATCACATACGTCATCGTAATCACAAGATTCATAATTAGATTTTGAAGAAAATTCTAATTTTATTAAATAATTTTTGTATCTTTTTAATAACTCAATAAATGAATTAATAAATTCTTCATCTTGATTAAATTTATAAAGGTCTCTATATGAGCAATTACGAATAGAGTCTATTAATACAAAATCGACTTTTTCAGCAGTTTAAAAATGTAGAAGAATGTAGAAAAAGTTGACAAATGGAAATAAATGTGATAAAAATATTATAATTAGAGAAAAATATAAAGGAGAACAATCATTAATGAGTAATGTATATACATACAACAGAAATAAAGAATAGAGAAGATAATATAGAATTAATGGAATACATTACAGAATACAAAGGATTGTTTAATCATATACAAAGGGTGGTATTTCATAAAATAAAGGAACATATGTAGATAATCAAGGTGAATTCACATTAAAAGATAAAAGGAGCATTAGTAAAATATGTAGCAAGAACATATGGTTTCACAACAAGATCAACAAATTCAATAGTATATAATATGACAGGTCGATTTAATGCTATAAAAGAGTTGAAAGAATATGAAAGAGAACAATTAGAAACAAAAATAGAAAGTTTAGAGAAAAAGATAGCAAAGACAGAAGAATCAAGAGAAGATTTGAACTTGAGAATGGCTGCAAATCTTGCGACAAAAGAGGAACAAGAGAAATATGAAAAGATAAAGCTAAGTTTATATTGGAGACGCAATAAACTAAACAAAATGAAACAAAAAGATAGTGAATATCGAAAATGAAATAGGAACATATAATTTCAAGCTATGTTTTGGAACAAATAAATTATCACAGACAGATTATCAGAAGTTTGTAGAACAAAAGAGATAGTGAAATATTTTATGTAGGACGAGCAACAGAAAAAGCTGGTAATATGAACTTTCAGATGGAGTACAATAAAAAGATAATCAGTTTTATTTACAAATAAGAAAAGAAATAAACACAAAACCAGATAAATATGTTAGAGGAAAAAGTTTATTTTTAGCAAAAAGTCAGACAAAAATGATAAAAACTATTAAGAAGTAAAGAATCTCCATTAACATATAGACTTAAAGTAAAAATGGAAGATATTATTTACAAGTAATTTTCAATACAAACATAACAAATCAATGTGCGACAAAAACACGAAATAGTTATGGAGTTATTGGTGTAGATTTTAACAAAGGCTTTGTAGCAGTAAGTGAAACAGATAGCTATGGAAATTTAATAAATACATTTAATATTAAGTATCGATTTAGAAGCGGAAACAAAACAGAAAGTGATTTTCAATATATAGCAAAAGATATTATCAGATTATTGTTTAGAAAAGGAAAAGATTTAGTAATAGAGAATCTAAACTTTTGACAAAGAAAAAAGCGAATATGGTGAGCGGTGGATTTAAAATATATAATGAAATGTTATCAAGTTTAGCATATGCTAAGTTTAGTAATATTATCGAAAGTAAATGTGCGAAAAAGAGAATCTTTTTGAAGAAAGTAAATCCAGCTTGGACAAGTTATATTGCTAAAAAGAAATACTGTAAAAGAAAAAACTGAATATACATAGTGGTGCGAGTTATGTAATAGCACGCCGAGGTCAAGGATTAAAAGATAAAGCAAAATATAATAAAACATTCTGCTTAACCAGGACAAAAAGAAGAGAACTCTGTTGTGGCTCTGGGTGGGATTTTTAAAAAATAACTTTTTCATTTTCTTTGAGATTGTAATTCCTTAATGGTGAAATTGATAAAGAGAGTGAAACTATAATGTTCATCTGCTTTAAAGATGAAATCGTCATTAGTAGCCTCTGACGAAAAATAATCTTGAACTGTAGAATTTACATTTATCTACATTTCGTGTACCACTATATCTTCTTCAAGAAATCTTTATCTGTATCTATAAATATATTTCCTGTTAATTCTTGTAAAAGATATCTAGCCCTTTTATTTCCAAAAAACAATATGTATATTTAAAGAGTCTTTATGTATAATACTGTTATTTTGATAATTTTTCCAAAAATTTAAAATCAAAGATACTATTATTTTTGAATTTTTCAAAAATTTCATTGTCTATCTGTTTTATTAGTTCTTTTTCTTAGCATTTAGTGCATCTAAATTTGTATTCATAGTTTAAAAAAACCTTCTTTCTTTTGTAAATATATATATTTATATTATATTATTTTATACAGATAATATATAGCAATTAGATTAATTTATTGATTTTTAACTGTTTTATGATATACTATTATTAATAAAATTATATATTTAAATAAAGGAGTTGATTTTTATGACAGAAAATTATTTAAATTTTGCTTATTTTGATTCTTTGATGGCTGTAATGATTACATTTGTATTTTTATTTATAGCTCCTTCAATAGTATTGTTCTCTTTTTGCTTTTTATTAGTGATAATAATTATAAAAATAAAAACAACAATAAATAATTTGAATTTAGATTTCTTTTTATCATCTTATGCAATAATCGGCTTATTACTAGTGATATTTTCACCGATTTTATTATATCCAAAAACTACAGAGAATAATTTCAATAATGTATATGATGTTAAATTTATAGAAAAATCACCTATATCTGAAATTCAATATTCTAAAAAGATAATTTCAACACTGGTACTATAATAAATAGTCTTTATGAAACTAAAGGTACATTGTATATTGCTAAAGATCCTAAAAAGTGATAATTATTTTGTTTCAAATAAACAAGATATTGTATTGAAAGCAGCCAACGGTGAAATACGAAAAATTTAGAAAAATATCACTTTTTCAAAAGAAGCTATAAAAAAAGCAATTGAAAATAAAGTAGAAAATTTACCAATTGTTAAAGAAAGTGAATTACAATAATTTAAAAAAATAAAGGGTATAAAATCTATTACTCTTTATATATAATTTAAATATAAACAAAATATAAGAAAGAAGGAATTAACTATGATAAAACCATTAAATAAAGAATATTTATTTAATTTTTCTAAAAATAAAATTCAATCTTGATTTTTCTGAGATAATTGAAGAATTAACTTCTTTAAAAAGAATTAATTGCTTTGTGGAAATGATTTCTTAAAAAAGCAAGAATTGTACAACAAAGAAATTTTGTTGTATCTATATTTATCTAAGGATAATGAAGTATGCATTTTCAAAGAAAGTGATGGTATCAAAATACCTAAGTCAATTATTTTGGAAAAATATATAAAAATAAATAAGAATTCAATCATAGTAAAATATTTAGAAGATATTATTTCCATATTTGATTTGACAAAATTTTTAGAAAAAGAATTAATAAAAAAATAATTAAGGAAGAATTTATAAAACTAGAACTTGCATCTATATTTAAAAAGACTATCCCAATTTATTACTTTTTAATATTTAAGAATCAATATTTAATAAACATAATTGATATCAATATTTTTTTACGATTTAATAGGTTATAAATTGTTTTTAAAAACAGATCTAGATTCTTTTTGAAGCTCCTATTTTAGAAAAATAAAACAACAACTTGAAATTCCAGAATATTTTCACGAATCTCCTGAAGATTTTTAATCGTAAGAAATCAAGAAAAAGATTCAATTTCAAAATTAATTAGTATCTCTATATTAAATAAAGAAAAATGATATATTAATTAATCCATTAATTGCAGATTATTTTGTTGTCTACGCTATATATAATAATTTATTAAGTAAAAAGGATATAAATAAATTATTAAAAAAAGGGAAATTATTTTTATGTTGAATATATATTAACAAGGATGCGTATTCCAACAGATAAATTTTATTTAGCTATAAATAAAATTATTAATTCTCCATTAATATTAACAGAGGAATTACATTATTTAAGGCTTCCAAATTATTCTAATAATAACTTTTTAAAAATACAAATTATATATATACAAAGATATTTTTTTATAATAATATTGATGAGTATTTGTTAAAATTTTGCAACTCTTATTTCTTTAGGAAATAAAGTATATATAGAAAGTGTTGGGAAAAGAAAATGATTATTTTTATCTAGAAAAAGAACTCATAGAAGGGTTAGCAAGAAGAATAGAATCACTATCTGAAAAAAATTAAATATAACTCCAGAGAAATTAAATGAATTAATAGAAAAAGAATGTTGTAAGTAAAAAGAAGATCTATAACAGATCTTCTTTTTATTCTTACTTTATATTATTTTTATTTTTATTTTCAAATGTATCAATATATGTATTGAATTCATCAAATAGCATAAATTTATTTTTTTAATAAAAATTCTTTTGTGTTTATTGTAATTGTTGTTCACTTCTTTTTCTTTAATTTGATTTTATACTTTAATTCTATTACTCTATATATAAAGATAATTAAATGATTAAATTCAGAATGCTTATATTGACAATTCCATTAATTTTTGATATAATATAAATAAAAAGGAGTATTATTAACTATGCAAAATATTTTTCACGTCTCCCTGTTATTGAAGACTTTATCGTATTTCTTATTTTTTTATAGCTGTGACGATCACATTTTTCCTTTTAACTTATTTATTTTTAAGACCATATTCCAAAAGAACCCCAAACTTTTTGGAGTCAGAGTATTTCTTTTAAGTAGTATTATAGGACTTACTTGTGCTCTTATCATTTTAATGAGTGCTAATAGTGCAGATTTTTCTAAAATTTATAATGTGAAATTTGTCGAGAAAGAATCTATATCAGAACTACAATATTCTAAAAAAGGATGAATTTAAACAGAGTCTTCTTAATAAGTTATATACTGATAATGGTAATATTTATATTATAAAAAGGTCCAAAAAATGATCAATATATTGTTTCTACGAACAAAAAGATTCTTGAAGATGTGTTGGCAGGAAAAGATCATTCTTCTCATCCTGATTATCAAATAGTCTCTAAAGAAGATGTAAAAAGCTTTTAGAAAAATAAAAGCTTTAGAAAAATAAAGTTTCAGAAGATAAACCCCAAGAAACAGCTCCTAGTAATGTTAAAAGAAAAATGATTTCAAATAAAGGGGAATTGTTCATTGGAAAAAAACAATCTTTTCGTGATATTATAACTATATATTTTTCAAAAACATAAGGAGTGATATAGTATATGAAAAATAATTTCTACAACTTTCCATTTTGGAAAAAGAATAATTTTTGGGATACCTATTTTATGGATAACGCTATTTTCTATATTCTTATTAGTAATTTGGGTTATTTTAAAAAATATAAACGGGCTTCAGTAGATGTAAAACGTTTTATTCGCTTTGCATTTAGGGGAAATGTAGCATCAGGGCATTATTTGTTCTGTGATTATTTTAGCAATTATTAACGTAGATGATTTTGCGAAAATATATGATGTGAAATTAGTTGAAAAGGAATCTATATCGAAATACAATATTCTAAAAATGAATTGAAAAAAAGAGTTATTAATAGTCTATATCTCGATATAATATCACAATGTACATTGTAAAAAAATCCAAAAAGTGATAATTATTAATAAACTCTTCGAAATAAAAAGCACTTATTATATAAGTGCTTTTAATAAAATTTCAAACCTTTTTCAGGGGCAATGATTTGAATTGATTTTTACCACGGAATGTATTAATTTCTGGTTTACCTACAACGTCAAATGATGTTGCACTTGTAGCAATATCTTCTAGATTAGCGATAGCATTCAAGAAATAATCTCTAAATTATCTGAAAGAATTTTCAGGTGATTTTTCTTTTCCTAAAGCTAAAACAGAGTCGATATTTAAATTTTTCGATTCCTAATACTGGATATTCAAAATCTTTACCAAATGGAGCAAATTTATTAATAGATTCAAGAAAATCTTCGTTTAAATAATCGGCATCAATGATGAATTCAGGAATTAATTCACTAGATAAATCTTCTGGAATTACACTCTCAAATTCTTTTTCTAACACATTAGATAATTCTTCTAAATTTTTCTTCCTTAATCGAGCAGCCAAGTGCTTGATTATGTCCACCTAATTTTTCGAATAAATTAGAATGTTTTTCTAAGAATATCAATTATAGATACACCTGGAACACTACAACGCCCAGAACCTTTTTAAGTAATCTTTATTTTTAGAAAATACAATTGTAGGTCTATTGTAATATTCAGCTAATTTTTCCTGCTAAGAGACCAATATATCCCTCTCCAATTGCATCATTTCTAACGATTACAACAGATTTATTTGAATGATCTTCTTGCATTAAAAATTTCATAAAATTCTGCAGTATCAGATTTTTCGCTTTTCATTTACATCAACTAAAAATTTTTGTTTTTCTTGAATATCATCTGTATTTAATGATAAGAATGTATCTACAGCTGTATTAGCACTACCATAAACTCGAGATTGAGCATTAATAATTGGCCCAAATGTAAATCCAAAAATCTGTTTCTGTAAATACTTTTATCCTTAGATACTTTATTTCGTAACAATAATTGTTGAATAATACTACACCAAGCATATCTTAACTTAAATCTACTAGTACCATTAAAAACATTTACCGCTTCTTGAATATAATATCTATTTTCTTCTAATACAGGCATTACATCTGCTACTGTTGCTAAAACCAACGAAATCAATATATTGTTCAAACATACTTAATGATTCTGGATATAACCTATTAGCTAATTCTAACAGTAATTTATAAATAACTGTAGTACCACAGATACCTTTTAAATGGATAATTATCTCCAATTTTATTTGGATTAATGATAATATCAGCTGCTGGCAAAACATCTAAACTTTTTATGGTGATCTGTTATGATAACTTCAAACCCTTTAGATTTTGCATAATTTACTGCGTCCATTGCAACAATACCATTATCAACAGTAATAATTGTTTTTACCTTTGGATCTGAATTTTATTAATAACTTTTTCCGAAATACCATATCCATCTTCAAATCTATCAGGAATATAATAAGAAATGTTATTTTTCTTTATGTCCAGCTAATTTATAAAAGGTACGTAACATTCTTACAGCTACAATTGTTCCTGAAATACCATCACAATCGTAATCACCTAGAACAACAATACGGTCCCCTTTTTCAATTAAAAGTAGTAAGTCTGTTTATAAAATCAATAGCTTGATCAAATTCTAGAGCAGATGGTATATCTTTTTCTCTACAAATAATTTCCTTTTTATATTTGCCTCATCAATTCCCTTTAATTTTAAAAATGATTTTTTTCTATATTTTGCATAGTAAATTCCTTCTTTCTTTATTTTATATTTTTATAAATTAATTATAATAATGCCTAACACTTATTATTGTTTCTAATATATTTTTAAAGTTACTAAATAAAAATATGAAGTAAAATAAAAAAACAGACTATAATAATAAGTCTGTTTTTTTATTTATTGAAAAAAATATTATAAAAAAATTTTCGCTTATAACTTTTTCTAATTCACCACTTGTTATATTAAATACTTTTTGATAATACATTAATATTTTCAAGTAAATGTTTTAAAAAGAATTTCTTTCTCTAAAAAGATATCTCATTACATTTGTTTCAATTTTTATTTTATTACCAAGAATTAATGACTTAGCTATTTCGAGTAAAAATTTCAGATCCATTTTCTCTAAAATAACCTTTGTCTATTTCAATATTATATATAATTTGCGGTATAAGGGTTAAATTTTGAATACCTTTTTACATTACATCTATATTCAAAAAGTATTATCTTTAGAAACATAGCTAAGTATTTTTATTCAAGACTTCTTCTTTTGTATAAAAAAACTTTCAACTAAAAAAATTTAAAAAGAAAATTACTTTTAATCCGAAGAATATCATCAATTTTTTTCACTAGGAATCAAATTATTATAAATTGCGTATATTAAAAAAAGTTCCAATTTTATAATCAAATTCTTTAAATTCCTCGTTATAATATTGATTGTATATTAATTTGGCATATAAATCTTTATCTTTATTTCTTATATTTAAAAACTCAACTGAATCATTAATTTCCATATGAGAATAACCAATTTTATATCTTAGTAAATCAATAACTCTTGAATATTTTACAGTATAATAGTCTGCTCTCATATGATCAAAAAAACTCATATTTACCTATAAAATTATAAAAAAATCTTCCATATTAATGATATGTATTAAGAATGGATATTTATTGAAATTCTGACACCAATGTAATATATCTTTAATAAGTAAATCTTTAAATAAATTTGTTTTGATTTCAATAAATTTTTTTCCTGTACACGTTTTTCAAGTATTTCTAATAAACATTCTAAAGAGATTTCTTCTGTTAGAAATTTATAGATTACATTTTCTTTAGACAGCTTATATTTTAACCAAAAAAACAGTGCTGTATATCTTTATCCTTAATATTTTTAGGTGATATTATAAAATTACATTTTATCATCCATATAAATATCTATTTTATACGTTTGTCGTTTTAAAAATATTTTAAAAAGAAATTCGAGTCTTTATATATATCGTAGGTTCTTTTTTTAATTCTATTAATTTATCCTTTTCTGTATGAAAATCAAGTTTTTGTTCTATATCAATTTTTTTGAAAACTCTAATAAATATTCTTTATTTAATGGTTTTATCATATTTTTCCTTCTTTCTTATTATATTTTTTTATATTGTAATTATAGAAATATATAGTAAAAGCTTTTTATTAAATTATTTGAATTGATATTTAATCAAAAAGCTATCCTATTTCAACATTAAAAAAATATCATATTAACTATAACAGTTGTGCTTTCAGATATTAAATTAATCTTTTTAAGATTAATTTATAGAAAAACAGTAAGTACTGTAATACTAACTGTTTTTTTAATATGTTTTTATTTACTAAAAATTATCTTAAAAGATTGTCAACTATTGATTGTGCTAATTTATCAGGTGTTATATTTAATATTTTAGAGATTATGCTAATATTTTCAACTAAACAGTCTTGAATAATTTCTCTAATTATGTAATTTCTCCCATATTCAGCTGCAATTTTTTTATTTTTATTCCCTTGAATTAACAGTTTAGAAATTTTCAATAACACATCAATTCTATGTTCTAGAAAATATTGTTTTTCTATTTCTATTATATATATTAATTGAGAAATACAATCGTAAGTATAAATGTGTTTCATATTAGTATAATACATTATCGGATCATCTTTTGGAATATATTTAATTAATTTATTCAAAATTTCTGTATTTGAATAAAATATCTTAATAATAAAATTAAAAAGATAATTTGATTTCATACGCAAAACATTATCAATAGTTTTATCTGAAAATCAATTCGTTATAAATTGCATATATTAAAAATGAAGATATCTTAGAATAAGATACTTCATTAAAATTTGAAGTTTGATATTGATTATAAATTAATTTTTGCATATAAATCTTTTTCTTTAGATCTTTCTTTTTATGAATGTAGTCAAACTTCCTGTATTATTACTTGCATATCCTATTTTATAATGCATTAATTCAACACCTCTAGAATATTGTACACGCTCATATTCATTTGTATGATCAAAAAATACATATCGACCAATAAAATTATAAAAAAATCTTCAATATTAACAATATATATCAAAAATGGATATTTATCAAATTGATCACACCAATACAAAACATCTTTAATAATTAAATCCCTAATTAAATTTAATTTAATTTCAACAAAAATTATTAAATATAAGATTTTTAATAACTTCTAAAAAGTATTCTAATGAGAATTTTTCTGTTAAAAAAATTGAAAAAGTAAATTTTTCATTCAATTTATATTCTAAAGAAAAAACAGTATCGAATATCGTCCCCTTTTAGATCTTTTTTTGTGAAGCTACAATAAACCTACATTCATTATTCATATAAATATTTATCATATATATTTGCTTTATAAAAGATTCTAACAAGAATTCTGATTCTTTATAAATATCATATGCCCTTTTCAATTCAATTAATCTTTTTTTCTCATTACTTAAATCAATTTCTTGTTTAATATCAATTTTTGAGAACTCTAATAAATATTCTTTTTCTGATTTTATCATAGTTATTTCCTTCTTTGTTTAAATTATTTGAATTGATATTCTATCTAAGAGGTCTGTTATATTAACATTTTCTCCTAATGTAGTACCCTATCTACTATATAGTATAACATTTTTTTACTAATTTTTCAATAAAAAAAGACTAGAAATAGTCTTTTTAAAACAATTTTTGATAAGTTCATCTTTATTAACATCAGTAATAAAAAATAACTTTTTGTAGTATCGGGAATAATCTCAGTTAGATCTTTTTTTAAATATAGAACAGAATTGTTGTAATTTTTATATATTCAGATTCATATACATATAGTTCTTTTTACATATTTAGGAACATATGAACGACATTGTACTTTCTTGAGTATATGCTTCAGAATTCTCAATAATATGTATTTCGGTAAAAAAATTTTTCAGCATAAAACTTTTTCAATACCAGATAATTCAACATATTTACTTTCAAAACAATTGATATCAAATATAAAATCTTCATTCATTTTTAATAATTGATATTACAATGTCAGGAGTACCGCAGAGTAATGTTAAATCAGATATGCTAAATGAACTTAGAAAGTCTCTTTTTTTCTTCAAAAAGTAAACTCTATTTCATTTAGGACTTTTTCAAATTCATTTTTATTTTGCCTATATTTAAACATAAAACTTCTTTGTAAAGAATGTAAACACTCAAAATAGGGACTGTTATAATTAAATTTTTGATATTTACCAAAAAGAATTAGTACCAACTCTTCTTGTCGTTTTAATAATTTTTAAATTGGATAATAAATATTTAAATATCACTTCGAATTCATTTGTATTTGGATTTATTAAATTATGAATATACCATTTCATAAAAGAAATTTCTTCTTTTTGAGATGCCATTATGTCTAACATATCCACAAGAATAGAATCCTTGTATTGATTAAGATTAATTTTATTTTTTTGTGTAATTCTAAAATTAACTCTTTTGATATTGGTTTATCTAATTTAAATTCAGTAAATATTTTTTTGTTTTAATGTAGCCTCATTAATAGTTATTTTCATATTATAAAGATCAGATATTAACCGTTTTTTTCTTTCTTAACTATTTTATCCGTACTATATTTAGTATATATATTTAACACTTTATCTTTAAAAACTTTTTGATTTAATAAATTTTTAGAATGTTTCCCTTATCTAAATTTAATCGTCCTCGTTTAGTATTATCTATAATACTGTCTCTAAAAGTACTTATTTCTAGTATAACTATTTAAACTTATTCTTCCTATTTTTTTAAATAAGTTCCAATGAATCCCTGTATTTTTCACTTTCCGAATTTAAAAAACATCATATTTTTTTATATTCTGGTGATATATATAATATAATATCATTTTTATTCAACCAAGCAGTATTGATTTCTTCATAAAAATTATTAAAAATACCATTCTGCTGCAAATTTATTATTACTCAAAAACTCACTAACTATTTCCCTTTTAAAATTTCATTTTTTTGATGTTTCTATCATTTTATATCCTTCTTTCTTGTTTTCTTTTTATACTTTTAATTATAAAAAAAGAAATAGACAAAGTATTGTTACTGTATCTATTTCTTTTTATTATTAAATTTTTATTTATTTTACTAAATCTTCAATCAAGACTTTATTATTTTCAGAAGTTTTTAACGATTTATCCCTAATTAACTGTACATCAGAAGATAATACTTCATATTTTATTTCTTCTTTAAAAAAACAGAAACGTGTTCTCCGTGAAAATCAATTATATTGTGTTTTTCTTTAGATGGATTTAATACAGATTGTTCATCATTACTAATCAAGTATCTATTATCATCATTCAAATCTTTTACTGAATATATAGTAAAAGATTTTTTTATACCAAAAATAATCTTTTATTTTTTTATAGTGTATTCAATTTTTGTTGTCGGTGAAGTTTCATCAATTTTAATGTTATATAATTCTGATACTGGTTTACTATTATTTAAGATGATAATAAGAATTAAAAAAATCCTTGAATAAATACTATTGTTTTGATAAAAAGTTGATAATATAAAAATCACTTTTTCGTGTTTTTTTGATATTAAAGGTATTCTATTTCTAATTCGTTTAATTCTCTATAATCACTTAATTTATCTAAATATTCTATTATTTTACTATCTAAGAACTTCAATACCATATTCAATAATATGAAGAATAAAATTATTCCTAATATTAAATAGGGTAAATTTACCTTGATTTCAAAACATATTGTCCTCCTTATTTTAACAAAGAGTTGAAAAATATCAGCCCCATCAAATCATTAATTCTTACCTCCACATTTCATCTATTTGGATTTAATACAGACTCTTCTCTATCACTAATAATGAATTTTTCTGAGTTTTCAGAAGCTTTTAATTATATATTCGGTAAAAAGCTAATTTATATATAAAAATTATTATTTTTTTCTTGTATATTATATTTTTTTGTTACTGGTGAAGGTTCATCAATTTTAATATCTCATTAAATAAATATATATATTTATTTATTTATCCTTTTATTATATCACAATATGCAATAAAAAAATCAAATTCTATAATTAAAGTATAAAATTAAAAATAAGAAAGAAGGAATTAAAAATGATTAAATCAAATACAAATCCAATTTTTTTGATTTTTTTCTTTATTAAACACAGAACACTGTGTAAATGAAATAATTAATCTTTTTAAAGAAAAACAAGAGGAATATAATAAGATAAAAATATAATCCAGATAATTTATTAGAGTTTTTTTAAAGATAGTATTGTTATAGATTTATATTGTACAGTTAATAAAAATGGCAATGGAGACTCAACAAATACAAAGGTTTACTTTAATCACGAATTTATTTTTTTCGTTATATACAAATAAATATTTTTACGATTATGTTATTAAAAAAATTCTATTACATTAGAAGTTGTATCTGAAAAGATTCGATGTGATGTTAATAGAAAAAAATAAAAAGAAATCGCAAAAAATACAGTTAATAATGTTTGAAACGAAAGATAGTAATTATATATATATTTTAAAGAAGTATCCAACTATAGTTTCAATTATGGATCCTTATATTTTAATTAGATCAACATATCCAATTTTATTTGAAATAGATTGCAATCCTTTTCTTGACTCATTAACTAAAGAAGAAGAAACATTAAGAAAAGAAATATTATGCTATTACGAATTTAATCAATTATATAAAACTGTTTATCAAGAATATTCAGAAAAAGATATAGTTTTTCAAAAAGCATTTTTGAATATATTGATAGAAATAACAGATTGAATCTATATTTAATTAATAGTAAAATCGGGTGTACTTGCCTATTCTTCGCTATTAAATACAAGTTCATTTCACAAGATTTTTTTAGAAGACGCATTAAACCTAAGACCTATCTTTTGTCGATTTTTTTAATGAAACAAAACTAACGTATAAAGAATTTACAGATTTATTATCTCTGGGTGGTTTTGATTTTTTTCACTTACCAAAGAATATGAGGTTTTGCGATAATTTACCATTAGATTTTCCGAAAAGAATTTTTTTAAAATTTGTAGTAAGAGTAGATGAAGTGAGTTATAAAGATGAAAAAAACAAGAATTGCTAGATATAATTATTGAACATATTTTCTCAGGTATTGTGGTTAAAACTGTTAATAGATTTTTATTATATAACTAAAAATAAGCTTATTCAAGATATTTTAAGAAATCCAGATAAATATCTTGAAAAAAATATCAAGTAACAATAACAGAATTAAAAAACAACCTTGATAAATTTATTCAATTACAATAATAATCAAAATTAAATAAGTAGAACTATAAATTTATAGTCCTACTTATTTTTTTACTATTCTACAATAAGTTTTATAAGTTCATTTACAGAATTTATTATTACTTCTTCATTAAAATCTTTACTAAATTGTCCATAGATATTCCCTATGTTTTCTCCATCAGAATTAAATAATAGTATATTACTACTAGAATATTTAGATTTTGTAACTTGTTTAGCACTTGCAACATAACCTCAAATTTAAAGTAATATCCACATTAAAAATTATTTCCACCTAAGTCACTATGAGGCTTTTTTTAGAAAGATTATCAAATATAAATTTTTCAGTAAGATATTCAAAAATTCTGAGTGTTTTTTTCTTCTCGAAAATTAGTTAATTTCTTATTTTTTTCAAATATTTAGTAAACGATGCATCTTTTTCAAAAATTAGGATGGAACATATTCCCATAATGGTTCAAATCTGTTATAGTAGAAAAAGACATTAAAAAGAATAATTGTATGTATTCTGATCATTTCTTATGTTGAATCCTTTTTTTGGTACAGGTATAACCCTGTACCAGCCATATCTTTTATTTCTTTTATGAAATACAAAAATGTATACTAGGATCTTCTATTAAAACAGAATCTTCACCTTGATTGGTACTATACTCTTTTTAAAAACTTATAATCTGCTTTTTAACGCAGCAACTGAATCAGTATAACTTTCTTCTTCATTAACGATATCGATAGGTAAACATTCAAAGAATTCTCTATAAAATATTACATATAAATCATTAATAATACTATATTTTTCTTAATTTAGTAATATCTTTTTCATTATAATAATAGTCTTTTGGAGTATTAATATCTAATGTTTTATTTCTATGATTATAAAAAAAGTCACATCATATGGTAAAGATTTTTCTAGTAAACCTTTACAATGAGGAATCACATCTGAATCTTTTATAATAATAATCTTGTGGTATATAAGATAAAAATTGAATTAAATACATCATCTCTATAAGGTGTGTATTCATCATCATAATCGTAGTCATCAATCCAAGTTTCTTCCATTTCTCCAAAGTAAAAAGACTAATCCTTTTTGTTGGAATAGAATATGTATAACATTTATCTATTCTATTTTTTTATATCATTATATACTTTTTAAAGTAGCAGTTTCACTCTTATTAAATGATAACTCTACACTTTCAGTAGAAATTAATAAATTACCTGTTTTGGCTTCGAATTTAAAAAGTTGTAGTACTGCTATGTTTTGGATTGATTGTAATATCATATTCTTTTTGACACTTTTTTTCTAATACTTCAAAAAACTTCTTGTACGTTGTTAATACTTGCTTTTTATTCCGTCTACGTTCATTTTATTTCATCCTTTCATTTTCAATTATATTTAATTATATTTTTTTGGTTAACATTATTAATCCACAATTATATTTTGATTAACTTTATCAATTAATTCTGTTTCTGGAATATTATTAATTTTACTTAATACGGCTTTTATGTGATAAAAATTTTTTTCTTTAATAAAAATCTTTTTCTGATCTAGGGACAGTAAATTGTGCATTTTTACATAGTTTTTTTGAAACATTAATTATTTCATATGGATTTTTTTATTTTTTTAAAATTTAATTCAAATATAGTAAGTTCATCTGAACATAACTTTTTTTATGAAAATTGATTTCAAATTGTGAAATACGCTTTTTAAAATCAGATTATTTTTTTGTAATTAAATTTGTCAAAAAAATAATCTTTTTCATAAGTATTTTGAATTGAAAAAAATCACCGACTGCAATAAGTCTATGAAAATAGGGTTCTACAAGAGAAAAATTCTTCTTGTGAAAAATAAATTATAATACAAACCATATGTTATAAAAAAATCCATATTTGGATATGTCGAATTTATTTCTTCTTCATCAAAAGTTAAAGTTAAACACTCTTGATTTTAATGTGTTAAATAATTTTTTTCTTTTTCTTTAGTGAGTTTATATTTTTCAAAAATTTTTCAATATCTAATTTTATCCTATCAAAAATCCTTTCATTATTTCTAGCCCATCGTTTTGGGTGTTTGATGTATTCAATAACTAAAGATCCAGATTTTTTTAGGGCTCTTTTATGTTATATGGATATATTGGTAATAATCCATTTTCTAGAGATAATTTATCAAATATCTCAATCATAAGTCTTGATTCAAGCTTTTTTTCTTCACAAAATATATCTTCATTCTCGTGAAGCAATTTAAGTAAATCTATATTTTTCTAGTAAGTGAACTAGAAAAATATATTTATTAAATACTTTGAAAAATATCTTTATTTTTGCAACATATAAATCTGTATTTGATGTATGAAAAGATCCAATTCTTTTTGTATCGCCATATAAATTCTTTCTAACATTATCGATAAAGATATTTTCCTAAAAAAATAGTCTTCTTTGTATTCATCAAGTAAAAATGAGTGTATAGAAAGTGAATTTTTTTAAATCTGGTTTTAGATTTCCATCACTATATTCATCTGATCGAATTCTAACCGTATTATCTTCTGGATAAAAAGTACAAATGGATATAATCATTGTCATCATTCAGGAAAAACTAAAAAATTTCTCATCAGCTATATCAGTTATACACTGAATGTAAATAGATTTAGCGTATTCTAACTTAGAAGTTATAATATCTTTTAATCTCATCATCAATTTGCAACTTAATTTTTTTAAAATCAATTATTTGTTTTGATTTTTATCATAACTTTAAATACCTTTCTTTCTGTTATTTTCTCACAAAAATAATTATAGCATATAAATTGCAAATTAAAAATTTAAAAAAAGTGAATAAATATTATTCTAGATAGTGTTATAGCACTATCGTGCATTAGGGGAATAACTTTTTCTTGCAGAAAAGATTATGATACAAGAATTTCCTTTCAGTCAATTCTTGTATCAAGTCTTTTATACGAGGATCAAACAGGAATATTCTGGATACAAAGATTATTCTAGAATATGATTTATATATACTTAGCTGGAATATAAATAGATACAGTAGTACAATAATATTTTTAGATAAAAAAAGAAAGATAAAAATATATTACTAGATAAAATAAAAAAGTATGTATCTTAAAGATATATAGCTAAGATAATAGTACAAATATATTAAATAAAATAAATAATATATAATAATATAATATATAATATATATAATATAATAAAAAATAAAGAAAAAGAAATATAAAAATAAAATTATTAATAACTATATTACCAGAAGAAAAAAATAGTATTATTGTATTACTTATATAAGCTTTATTTAATTAATTATTAAAGCTTAATATAATATATATTATTAACTTATAATATTATATATTTATTATAATTTATTATAAAAAGCTTAATATAATTTATTTTATTAGCTTTATATAATGCTTACTAGCCGTATTTTTTTATCTGTTATACATAGCATCCACAGAACCCCTATTACTACAAGGATTTGGGGAAATTGTAATTTTAATTTGCAATTTATATGCTATAATTATTTTACAAGATTTTTCTCACACAATAAAAACACATAAAAAAATATTATCTCAAAAATTAAACTTAACGATTTATCATTTTTTTATAATTAATTTATATATTAAATACAAGAAAGAAGGTATGAAAATGATAGTTTCAAAAACAATCGGAAAGTGTTTTTTTACTTTTCTAGAATTAATCAGAAAATAGACGTTGAACAATTAAGATTAGATTTATCTGAATTAAAAGCAGAATTTGATAAAAATTAAGGATTCTCCAATGTTTTTTTAGATGAATTTACTTATGAAAAAAATTTATTATTTCAGTATTTTTTTACTAGAAAATAATAGTATTCAAGCAATGCAGCATATAAAAAAATTCATCTCTAAAAAAATCTAATGTTTAAAAAGAAATATGCTTTTAAAACAAAAGTAATATTATTACTAAGTTTTTAAACTCAAAATTGGAGTTGACAGATTGTTTAAATTTAATAACTGAAGATTTACAGCGTCAATTAACTAAAAAATAGTTGACATAAATAAAACTTTACTTACTAATAATTTGCTTTTGTTCAACATTAGAAAGAACAATTAATAAAAATTTATTTTTATTAAAAATAATTGATCTTAATGTTTTTAATTCCTATGTTTTGATAAAGATTTATTAAATAATGAATATGCTTTTAACAAACTGGAAAGAAATGTTAGAGGATAGGTTGTATTTTTTTCTGAATCAAATCAAGAAATATTTGAGAAAAATAAAATTTAGTCGTTCGGAAGAATTTGATAAAGTTTCTAGATTTATTTTTGATTATTTAAATAATAAATTAAGTTATAGTAGAGTTTCTTTAATTAAAGCAAGTGAGACGAAACTGGTGATGTTCTTTTTAGCTTATGGAATTTATTATGAGATATTTTCAAAAGAAGAGTTTGAAAAATTTTTCAGCAGAATAATGAGTTTTTATAGATCAAATGATTAAAGTATTGAAATTGAATCTAAAAAAATCTTGAAGAACTTAATAAAAAAATTCTACAAAGGTCAAAATAAACCGTTCGTATGTGTTAATTGGCTTGATAATTTTAACTCATTGGATGAAACAGATAATTCAATTATTGTATATCGAGCATATATTAATTCATATATGTTAAGAGCATCACAATTAATTAATGTAACTAAATGTATAGTAAAAAAATAATTTAGTGTACTTGAACAATCAATTAGATAATCGAGCAGATGTAAATGGTTTTTATACAATTATTAAAAAGATAATTCATCTGTATTAGCTAAAGTAAATAATATATCTGTCGAAGAGTTACATAGATATATTACAAATAATATTATTTGTTAAAACATAAAAAGAGGCAATCATTTTTAATTGTCTCTTTTATATTATTATTTCTTTTGTGAAATATTAGTTAATCAAATAATTTATTGATATAATTTAAAATATATGCTATAATAATATAATGTAAAAAGAATTGAGAGGACAAAAATGATTAATGATTTAAAAAGAAATCCAAGGCAGAAAAATAAGATCGTGCCTAAATATTCAGAAGACTATTTTCTTTATTTAGCAAAAGTTAGTTTCTGAAAAATATCATACAGGTCAAGTTGATAAAGCTGGTGTAGATTATTTTAAAGGTCATATAGAACACGTTGTGTTAGGAGTTTATTCAAAAAAGAAAAAAACTGTAGCATATTTTACATGATATTATTGAAGATACTGAAATTACAATCACTGATTTAAATGAATTGGAATTTCCTAGTGATATTGTTCAAGCTGTCGAATTATTAACTAGAATTAAAAATATTGATTATCAAGATTATCTTGATAAAAATTAAATGTAATAAACTTGCAAAAAGTGTTAAAATTTCAGATTTAAAAACACAATAGCGATTTAAAAAGATTAAAAAAATGTAACAAAAATATGACAAAAAAACGACAAGATAAATATTTAAAAGCAATTGACTTTTTAAAAAGCAAAGAATAAATATATTGACAGCGTAATTTTTATGATATAATATTATTAATTATTAGAAAGAAATTATTGGAAATTAAAGTGAGGATTTTAAATATGAAACATAATATTAACGAACATTTATTAAATAAATATAATAAAATTTTTTTATTCCTGAAGAAAATATACATTCAGAAATAAATGTAGAAAAACAAGAGTTAGTATCATTTATTATTGAATTAGCAAAACTTGATATAAATTAGACGTACATCACGTAAATCTATTAGCAAAAAAACTAGTGTTGACTTTTTAGAGTCTATTTTAACTAGTGTATTTGGTGTTGATTTCAAAGAATATGTTATTTTTAGAACAAATTTTGCTGAATCTATTGCAGATATGACTGATGTTGAATTATATCTAGATGCTATTGTTCACTATATGACAGTTGGTGCATATACTCCTGGTGGAGATACAGTACCTGTAATTGATTTTAAAAAGATCCATCTACACTTTGTAGATTTATCTTTAATTAATAAAGAAGAATTAACAAGTATTGTTATGAGTATTTTAAATGTTAATATTATGTTACCAGAATCAGATATTAAATTTGCTTCAAAATGCCTTATTATCATTTTTATTCTGATGATGAATTAAATGATATTTTTTTGCAGAAGCCAATATAGTTATGAAAAAATACATTAATTAGATTAACTAGTGACTTTTTAAAAAGCAGGAAAAAAACTGTATCACCTAAATTTAAAAACAGCTACAGATGTATTAAGATTCCTAGCTGCTATATCGAATTCTGAATTCAACAATAAATATATTGATTTTTAAATATTTTAACAGAGGTGAAGTACGTTTTATTCTAAATGTATTGGAAACAATATATTGTCCAGAAGATTTTAAATTGTACTCTAAACCTTGAAGAATTTCTTCCAATTAAATGCTAAAAAAAGTTAATTGGAATTTATTCCCTAAAACACGAAAAAGCTGTTGATATTTTATTTGGAAAAATAGAATACACAACAAAAACAAGGGGATATTCAAAATAAATATTTAGCATTAAAACAAGGATTGGAAAAATTCTGATAATTCTGAATCTACTTCAGATAAAGAACGATTCAATCAAATTGTTGAATTAGTTAACACTTTTAAAAAGACCGTCCTGGTACATTTGCAAGACGTATTATTTCGATTTTATCTGAAGTGAAACCTATATTTTTCAAAAATATATTATCAACCAATTTTTTTAACTGTATTAAGTGAAGTTGATTCTCGTGTACTGTATCAATTAAAGGATAGACTTAATACTTTATTACAATCAGCTGAGAATTCTCGTTTTATTATAGTTAAAAAAATAAAGTTCAAATATTACCAGAAACTATTTTATTAGATAATGATGAAATCACATATTTATTAAATAGAATTGATTTTGAATTAGAAAAACGTATAGCACCACTAGAATCATTAGGAGCTGTATATATTGATCCTGAACTTAAAAAAATACAAACATTACAACATCATTGGCTGGTGTTGGTGAAGGGAAAAGGATTTTCTACATTAGGTAGTAAGAGAAAATTTTGATAGTAATACCGAAGTATTACGTTTATTTACAGCTTGAAAAATCCAGAAAAAGATGCACGAACTGATATTGATTTAAATCTATTAGCAGTTAGTGAGGATTTCAAAAAGAAAAACTGAAATTGCTTATTATGCATTGAGAAAAAGAAAATATGTATCATTCAGGTGACATTATAAATGCACCTAATGGAGCATTAGAATTTATTGATGTTACTAATCTTGAAAAGGTATCTAATGATTATAGATACTTAATTGGTAGTATCAGTAGTTTTTAGTGGTCAAACATTTAAAAGATCTTGGAACTGTATATTCTGGATTGTTAGAATTAACAAAAAGAAGAAGCTAAAAAAAGCAGATATGTATTCTAATGCTATTACTGTAGGCTATAAAAAAATATTGCTAATTCACAATCTTGTATCAATTTCATTATTGATTTAAAAGAAGGTACAATTACTCACGTTGACAAATCTTTATTTGGAATGAAAAGTTGCAGAAATTTATCAGATGATATTAAAAAAATATAAAATTACTATTAGATTGTTTAAATGAAAAAGAATTTATCACAGTTTATTCTGTTTTAAAAACACACGGAGAAATTCGAGGGTACTTAGTTGATACTCCAGAAGAAGCAGATATTGTATTCGATAAAGAAAGTTTCGAATTAACTAATTTTATAGAAAAATTTTTTTATAATATCAATTGTGTTGAAATTAGGAGGTGGCAAAACCTCCCTTTTTATGCTATAATAAAAATGACTTTAGAATTATTTTCTGATTTAAATATAGAAAAAAATATAGCGATAGATAGGGAGAAAAATTTATGCCTGAGAAAACAAATAAGAAAAACAAATAGTTTAATAATCACAGCCCTTACAGGTGCATTATTATCAGGAGGGTATTTATATTATGATCATAATAAGAATAATCCTGATTTTACTAAAGAAATGACTCTTGAACAGCAAACATCTTTAATAACTGCAGAAGTTGAAGCTGTTAAAAAAATAATGCTAAAACCAAAAAGATGTAATAAATGCTTTTAGAACCCAGAATGAATTTATTAACTTCTGATAATAAACAATTAGCAACAGATTTAATATATACCAGTCTTCAAAACTCATCATTATATTATAATACAATGACTCAAGTCTTAGCTGGCGAAATAAATTATTCAAGAGGTAATACTAAAAATGCATTAGCTGCTGCAGACCACAATAAATTAGTTGATGGATATTTTAAAGAGTTATCGGAACAAAAATTGAAATATTATAATTTAAATCCTGATTTTGTTGTTTCATTGCCAGATTTTGAGTATCTAGGTACATTTGATAAAGAAAAATAGTCCAGAATTAAAACTATTAGTAGAAGGGGTAAAATTGGACAGAATGCTCCTATTTTTGAATCAGAAAAAGTTAATAACTATGAAGCATTAAAAGCGTACAATAAAATTGTACAAAAATTATATGAATTGTGTAGTATGAATGCTAGTTCTAAATATTTACAAGACATTAGTAGTTTAGCACGATTTTATCACGATGTAGGATTTGGTTATGTCCAAACTAGTAATACAACTTTAGAAGGCGTTCACTATAAATTAGAAAAAAATATCATATAGATCAATTAGAAAAAGCAAAAATAGAATTCAAAGATATACCAGATCTGTATAATGAAATTTCAGAATATTTAAGTAAAGTGAAAGATAATAAAATAGGTGCTGATTTTGTTAAAGATAAATCAGATAAATCTGTAAAAACATTTGGTACATCAGTATACTGGAATTCAGTTGCTGATATTAGTAGCTTTGACTTTACCTAATCAATAAAAAGAATAAAAATAAATTATTTTAAGAGAGGACATATATCGTACTCTCTTTTTACATATAATTACTTATAAATATATATAATTAAGATATAAATTTAAATAAAAGAAAGAAGGAATTAAAAATGAAAAAAATATAAAAACCAAGTAGTATTATAGCTGTTATTGGCCCAATTTTTTTAATATTTGTTATTGGAGGAATCATTCAGTTATCTCCAATTTCAACACAAAAATGTATTTAATAAAGATTTACTAAAAATTAGATTATGAATTTAATAAAGTAATTATTAAAACTCCAGATAATCAAATTATTAAAGGTACTGTCGCAAAAATGGACGACTTATGACAATAAAGATCTTGTTAAAGTTGAATTAGATAACGGAACTGTGTACTTAGGTCACGCTTCAGATATTCTGCTATACAATGAAAAAAATAGTTATATAAAAAGAAAGGCAATAAAAAAATGGCAACAAAAACAGAATTATTACAACAAAAAGAATTAATAGAAAAAACAATTACAAGAATTAGCGGATCAAGAATATCAACAAAAATAGTTATTTTTTTCCAATCCTGATTTAACAGAAGGTAGAATTCCATTTTATTCTAAAAAGGAATTTTATATTATAGAGAATCAAGGTCGATTTGATAGTTCTACATTAGTGAATTTAATAGAATCTATTTATTCTAAAAAAATATGGATTATACGATGGTGTAATGGGCTCTATATATAATTTAATGGAAACTTTTTAAAGTTTCACTTAGAGAAAGAGATACAGCAGACACAAAATGATCTCCTATTTTTTTAAACTTAGCGAATTAAGTACTAGTGTAGATAAAGCTATAAAAACAAATAAAATGATTTTTCTAGAAACTGTACCAATTAAATCTAATACAAGTTTTTAACTAATTTAAACTATTCTATATTTTATAGAGTAGTTTTTATGATTTAAATATTTATAATTATAATATAAATTTAAATAAAAGAAAGAAGGAACAATAAAATGAAACAATATATTACAATGAATAATGATCTGAAATATCTTATTATGGATGTAACAGTAGCTATTATTTTTGATGTCACTAGCTATTTGGAATGTTCTTGGATTATTATCTCCAAATTTAGTAAACAAAGAGTTATTGTTATTTGTAGATTGTCTATTTAATACCTTGAATGCTTATCATATAATAAATAAAAAAATTTTTTTCAAAGATATAGATAATGAAATATAGGAGTTAAAAAATCGGCAATTAAAAATCAGCAAAATTAGATCAAATATAATATTTATAGTAAATAAAACTACTCTATATTTTTATAGAGTAGTTTTTATTAAAAATTTATATAGGTTTCTGTATTTATTGACAGGGGGATGATATTGTGATATAATAAAAAGAAACGAATTAATATATTTATTAAATAGGAGAGTTGTTAACTATTAATTAAAAACATATACAAGAATATACGAAAACTATTGACTTTGTATATCCTTTTTGTGTTATAATAAGTATACTGAAAAATAATAAAAATACAAAGGCCAAAAGATATAAAAAAATAGAATGAGGAAATTATGTATAGAACTATTAAAGAAATAGTACATCTTGAAAATATAGAAAGAAAAATATGAAATAGATGAATTATGCAAAAATTATCAAAGTGATTCTAATTATATTTATAGTAGATTCTCAGGAATAAGAAGTTTAAATATATTGAATTTTTAGAACAATAAGGGAAATATTAAAAAGAAGAAAAATGATTCTGGTTCATTGAAAAATATTAAATTACAAGGACACTATTTTCAAAGATGCTTAAATAGCACAATTGGAAACATAAAAAACTATTTGGAATATAACAATTAAAGATGTTAAAAAGAAAATTCAAAAATAAGAATTTAACTGACATAGAAAAAAATATTTTTTTCTATGATTATTTTTAAAAAATAAAAATATTTTATATGAAATATTAGTTGAAAAATATACAATACAAAGATCTTATAAAAATTAAAAAGAATTTAATAAATATAAAAAAATTACATTCAAAATGTTAAAATTAGATATAAATATATAAAAAGCAATTATATGTAGATATATTAGAAAATGCAAAGCTAATATTCCTAGAAAAAGATATCCGAACTCCCTAAAAATTGATAATACTTTATATTCTTTAAATTTAACAAAAATTAAAAATTCAAGGTTTATTAAAAGGTAAAAAGAATCGAATTAGTTCGTTCATCTGATAAGGTATATAGTAATGAAGCAACCTTAAAAAATAAATGAGAAACGACAAATTGAAATACATTTCTTAAAAAGTAAAATCTAAAATTATTAAAAAATAATAAGATAATTGGTGTAGATAAAAGGTTATACAGATTTATTTCATAGTAGCACAGGAATGAATAATAAATATGGCATTGGATTTAGAAGAAAAAAATTATAAATAAAATAGAGAAAGATACTATAAAAACAATCTAATAGAAACTATTATTGGAGTTTGTATTATAAATATCTAAAAAAATAATAATTTATACAAAGCTCAGAATATTTTAAAATATAATTTAGGTTATATTAAAAAGAAATAATTTTATGTATAAATTTAAAGAATATAAAAAAATCACTAATCAACAATGCTATTAATTCAATGATTAAAATTGAAAATCCTGGTACAATTATTATAGAAGATTTGTCGTGGGTATCAAAAAGAAAAAAATATAAATAAAAAAATTAAGAAATGAATTATCTAAATGGGATAAAGGATATATAAGAGGAAGATTAGAGTTTAAATGTTATGAAAAAAATCTATTAAAATTATAGAGGTTAATCCAGCTTATACTTCACAAATTTGTCATAAATGTAATAAGTTTGGTATTAGAAAAGGAGAAACTTTCACTTGTAAATGTGGTAATTATGATGCTAATTATAATGCCGCAATTAATATAAAAAAATAGAATTAATTATAAAAATATTACAAAATATACAAGTGCTGTAAAAGTAAAACAAATTTTCAGTTAGTTAATATATTTAGATGAGCGATAATTGTATTATTTTTTTAAAAAAATAATAATATGATTATATAATGGATGTATAAGCCATTTTGATTCAATATGAACCGTCTAAAATTATCAATATTAACTAAGATAAAAATTTAAAAATACGGCTGAGAGGAATGAGTATATAATATATACTTTACTGTGCCAGCCAAGACATTGTTTATCTAAGAAATATTTTTCAGATAAAGGTGAGTCGAAGAACAATTTTGTTCAGGAAAAATAATGTATAGAAAAATATACATTATTTTGTACAGAAAAATAATTATGCAATCAGAAATACTTAAATTACTTAAATTTATTAGGGGAAATAATTATGCAATCAGAAATAATCAAATTTATTAGTAAGTTAAATAATACAGAATTTTTATAGGAAATATAATAACATTCCTGAATTAATTGTTGCTATTCAAGAATTAATAAATGAATCTTCAACATTATCTCATTTTATTACAAGTAAAATCAGAGTAGAAAAATCTTATAATAAAGATGTTGTTGATGTTTTAGTTTTATTAAGTTATAATTCAGAATCTAAATTTATGTTTGAAGCTATGAATCTGGATAATATTAGTATATTACTACAATTCTCTAGAAATTCTATTCTAAAAAAATGAATGGAGTTGATAATCCTGATTTAATTAAAGTTGTATTTTTAGGAAGAGATTTACAGAGGAAAAATGCAGTAGAATATAATTTATCAACCGATCCTGAATTAGAAAAAGTAACAGAACATATTTCTAATTTAAAAACAGGATCAAAAGAAATATTATTGAAACAGATAGAGCGATTACACTATATTTAAAAATAGGAGTTGGTGTATAAGTGAAAAAAAGATAGAAAAAGCTTTTTTTAAAGAGTTATCTAGAAAAATTTACATCCAGGATTGTTCTTTAAAAAATTTTTAATGAAATTAAAAACAGAAAAAAATAAAAATGGATAATAATATCTTTATTAGTAGCATTTTTCACATATTCAGCTATTTTTCTATGTAGCTATTCAAAGTGATAAGGTTACAGGTATAAAAACATAGTTATGCTGAAACTATGCATATTTCTAAAGATAATTTGAAAAAAATTTCTCTGTAGGTGCTAGTTATTATATAGGAAAAGAAAACATAGTGTTATAAGTTTTTTCGAAAGATGATGAATTTTATGTAGTAGACTTTAATACTACAACTCGTAATTATTCTGAACAATTTAAAAATTACAGATAATACTATAAAAAAATCCTAATATACTGACTCAATTAATTCTATTTCTTCAAGATAAAAAGGATTAAAATCAATTACAAATATAGAATATATTTCTGATTCAAATAAAGTAAAAATTAATTCTGAGGAATATATAGTAGAAATATATGCAACTCAATTAAAAAAAGTAAATAATGAAAGTGTAGATAAATTTTATAATACACTATTGATACAAAAAAAGGACAGCAAGATTTAATCGAAAAAGAATCTGTTCCAATAAATGATCTAGAATTAACTGATGTTTCTGTATCAAATTCAGAATTGAATATATCTGCAAAAGAAAAAGGAAAAATCTAGATATTTTATTTTTAAAACAACAACAGATGAGAAAGTTAATTTAAAAACGATAGATTATACTAAATAATAATTTTAATGTATATTGACACTTTTGTGAAATTATGTTATAATATAAATATAGAATTTATTATAAGCGAGGAAATTATATGCAAAAAAATTTTTAGGTAAAAACAACTGATGGAAAAATACAAAAGTAAGGGTATATGGTAAAAAACTTTTTATACAAAAGAAGAATTTGTAAAAGAAGTCAAGAACGGAAATATGTATTTTGAAGCTAATAAATTAGTAGAAGAAAAAGATGTCAGATAAAAAGGAGGGTATACCTCCTTTTTTTAAAAAAATAGTAAGGGATAAAATATATGAAGATAAAAAATAAAAAAACTAATAAGTTATCGAAAGAAGAATTACAGGCTTATTTTGCATCACAAAAAATCTGCTCATAAGCATAAAAAGTAAAAAAGATTATAAAGAATATCAAAAGTACAATTATATTCATAATTTTTTTCTAGAATATAATTGTACTTTTGTTCTATATTTATTATAGGATCGAGTGTGGTAACTTAATTTAAGAAAGGATCGAGATGAAATCTTTTATTGATGAAGATTATTTGTTTTTCTTTTTTTAAAAATAGGGGATTGGGAAATTGGAGTATAAAAAGTCTTGGTAACGAGTTGACAAAATACTTGATTTGTGGTATACTAGCAGTATAGTTAATAAATAGCTATCGGGGAAATTTGGATCCTCGTGATTCTGTCGACAACTGGTTGGTTGCAACCTTTGGCAGATAAACGCAATTGATTCAATAATTCTGACTGTAAAATCGAAAACGCAATGGTACATCACTTTTTGTGATCTATTTAACGCTCGAACAGAATTTGTTGTTTTTGTATTTTGCGACTATTAAAAATTTGAATATTTCAACTTAAAAGACTGATTTGAGGTTTTGGAACATTCAAAATCAACATAGGTCCAAAAGTCCGATTTGTTCCTTTTTCCTTTTTTCACCGTTTGAGAGTATTCAAATTTCACATAGGTCCAAAAGCATAGCACGACGCACAAGCTATTAATTTTATTTTTTTGGAACATTCAAAATCAATATAGATCCAAAAAGGTGTAGAATTTTTGAATAGTAGAAAAGAAGGTTTTGGAGTATTTAAAAGAAAGATTAGTATAAAGAAGAAGATGTTATTCATCATCTTTTTCCTTTTTATAATTAATTTATAACAAATACAACAAAGAAAAGAAGGATAATAAAATGAAGAACAATGTACAATTCCAATTTCGAGGAGAAATTTTTAAACACAATAAATTCAAAGATAAAATTATATCTTATCAGCAAGAAGGTACAAAAACAAGTTTCAGCAACGAAAAAGATTAGTTTTTAAAGATGGCCCTGATTATAACAATTGAAGGAGTTAGTTTAGGAAGTTGTTTTGATATATTATCAAAATTAAATATTCCTGCAGACCCAAAAATTTGTAACAAAAAAATCATTTGAAAAAAATAGTACGAGATTTACAGATTCCTGATAGTGAAGGGATTTATTTGATTGATACAGGGATTAGAAAACAAATTATTACAACAAAAAAATTTTAATCAATTCAATCTCGAAGGTATTATATGATACAATTTTAGCAGATAAAAAAATTCAGATATGTTCTCTATGAGACTAGCTAGATCCAAAACTATCAAGATGCAGTTATTGTCTCTAAAAATTCATATCCATTAGCTGCTACATTTGTAGGAATTCACGATTCATTGAATCCAAACACAGCCTTATCCGATAAAAATTCCTAACTATCGACAATATCCTGGTTATTTTCAGGGATTAAAATTTGCTGGAAATTTCTACTACACTTGCTATTGAAATGTTATTAAAAACAAAATTCTGCTCCATACTTTTTTTAAAGAAAAAGGATCTGAAAAATTTGGAATACAAACAATTATGAAATTACAAATAAAAATCTCTGAAGAAGAATTTATTGCATTTAAGAAAAAAATAATGATAAATATTTCTGCAGAATAAATGTAAAAAGGTGTTAATATAACACCTTTTTGTTATTTAATTTTACCAGAATTTAATTTCTTGTAATTGTGCGTTATTTTCTTTATATTAAAAGCACATTTGAAAGAAAATGTATTGCTGTTTTCCTTGACAAAAATAATGTATTTATGATATACTAGTAATATAGTTAATAAATAGCTATCGGGGAAATTTGGATCCTCGTGATTCTGTCGACAACTGGTTGATTACAACCTTTGGCAGATAAAAGTAATTGATTCAATAATTCTGACTGTAAAATTGAAAAACGCAATGGTATATCACTTTTTTTGTGATATATTTAACGCTCGAACAGAATTTGTTGTTTTGTATTTACTACTATTTAAAATTTGAACATTTCAATTAAAAAGAATAGGTCCAAAAAGTGCGACTATGTTGAGTTAATATTTTTAATGCAAAGACTGATTTGAAGTTTTGAAACATTTAAAAATTAATATAGGTCCAAAACAAAAAAAGTAAACAAAAAGAAGGTACACAAAAGAATGCAAACATATACATATACATTAAAAATTAAAAACAAATAGTAAAATGAAAAAGAATTAAATAAGAGACTACAAAAAAGGTACTCATATTTATTCAGAGACTTTAAAAAGAGTTATTAAATAGAGAAAGACAACTAAAAAGAGATCCTTTATATAAAAAGCTTATAAATTAGAAAAAGGAAAAGAAAGAAATAGCATTTTAAAATGAATTAGATAAAAAAATATAAATTATCTGGATTTTTCAGCTATTGATATAGCGTTGAAGAAAAGGAGAGATTTTAAATTAGAACAATATATTCCATCAGCAGTTAGTAATTGTATTGGAGATAGAGCATATCTAGCATTCAAAAAAGAAACACTTTGTTGTTAACAATACAAGTAGAGTTGTTAGACCAAAAAAATGATTGATTCTTTAGTTTCTCCTGGAAGAACTGGAATTAGAATTATAGATGGAAATGTATACTATGGTGTTTCTACAGGTAAATTAAAAACACATTTATTAGTAATTCCAATTGTATATAAAAAATGATGAATATGAACAAGAAATCTTAAGAGGAAAAAATTGTTCAAAAATAGGATTTTAAAGAAAAATCCAAAACGGAAAAAGAACAGTTTTATTTACAAATGATTTTAAAAGCGGAAGTTGCTCCAAGGAAATATGATACAAGCGATATGTTTGGAAATGTAGGAATTGATATTGGAACAAGCACAGTTGCTATTTCTTCATATTATGAAACAAAATTAGAGGAATTAGCACCTGGAATTGACAAACAAGAAAAAAAGAAATCGCAAGACTTCAAAGAAAAACTTGACAGACAACGTAGAGCCAACAATCCACAAAAACTATAATGAAGATGGAACGATTGTACGTGGAAAGAAAAACTTGGACGTATTCTAAAAAAATATTATCAAACAAAAAAATAAACTAAGAAAAACTAAAAAAACAAAGCAAGCAGAAACAAGAACACTTGCTCACAAGACATTAGCAAATGAAATCGTTGGTCTTGGAGATAGATTTGTAGTTGAACAGATGTCATTCGCTGGTTTAAAAAAAGAAAGCTAAAGAAACAAAAAGTTAATGAGAAAAACAAATAAAATCCGATCTAAAAAAACGTTTTGGTGCTACTATTGGACATAGAGCTCCAGCAACTTTAATTTCTATGATTGAACAAAAATGTAAATCTCAAGATAAAACTTTTATTAAAGCAGATACTAAATCTGTTAAGGCTTCTCAATTTGATCACTTAACAGAAGAATACACTAAACATTCTTTATCAACTCGTGTTAAATTTGTTGGTGATGATAAAGTGCAACGTGATTTATATTCAGCTTTCTTACTTGCTTACGTAGAAGATGATAAGAAAAACTGTAAATGTAAATGCGTGTAAATCAAACTTTAATACTTTCCTTGAAAAATCAAAAAAACAAACAATGAAAGAATTAAGTACAACTCTTGGAAAGTACTGGTGTTAAAAATGTTTTTGAAGAATAAATATTTATAAAAAGAAGTTGACTATGTTGACTTCTTTTTAAAAATAATAGATCTAAAAAGACTATGTTTAGTTTGAATATTTTAACTGAAAGACAAATTTGAGGTTTAAGAGTAATCAGATTTCAGATAAGAATCAAAAAGAAAATAAAAACAATGGAAGGAAAAATTATGAATATAAAGATAATAAAAAGAAATGTTTCAAAACAGGTTAGAGCATAAGCCAGACTTGTTTACAGAGTGTTTTATGTTTTGGAGTATACCAAGAAAAAGAGAACACAAAAGGATGCTTTCAAGAGAATGATAGTTGGTTTATATATGAGATAGATGAGAAGAAGATTGTATCTATATCAGGACCATTTTATAGGAACGATATAATTGTCGCAATTGCAATGGTAATGTACTGTACAAAAATATTTTGATGAGTACAAATTCAGTGAAGATGGATTAAAAATATATTCATAATCATTTTAGAACATATAAGGATGCTATTGAAAGTATCAAGGAGACTAGCAATGATAAAAATCACAGATAATTAATAGAAGTTTACAAGAAAAAAAGTATTAGATGAAAAAGAAAATCCCTCATAGTACATCATACCCAGTTATATACAAAAGAAGCATATAAGTACTATTTGGCAGTTTTTGTGTTCTTCTTTTTAAAAAGAAGATATCCAAGCTGGTATGGTAGAACGTCCATCCGTGTGGGGAATTGCAGATATTGAAAATGGTGATCTGATAGCTGTTAGAAAAAAACAGTTGAGAATGAGTTTTCAAAAAGCATCATATGAGGTTAAGTACGATGTTAAAAGCAAAATCCAATATGATACTTCCCAAAAAAATATTATGATGACGCTTTTAAAAATATTGGATAAATGTAGATATCATTTGATAGAGCAAAAATGAAATGAAGATGGAATTGTACGAAAGATATTTAGATAAAAATAATTACAAATAGTCCAGAATCATACCAACAGTTTTATCGTGATTTGAGTATTTAAATTAGACTTAGTAGTTTTTAAATATTGATTCTAATACCAGGATTAGAGGCTTTATTTATAAAAGGGGGACTGTTGAAAAAAGTATTTGAGTACCTTGATTACAATTTAACTTCTTTGTAGTTTAAGAGTAATTAGATTTTACGTAAAAAAATTTTAAATAAGTACTTGACTTTTTCTATCTTTTTATTGTATACTAGTAATATAGTTAATAAATAACTATCGGGGAGATTTGGATCCTCGTGATTCTGTCGATAACTGATTGATTACAACCTTTGGCAGATAAACGCAATTGATTCAATAATTCTGACTGTAAAATCGAAAACGCAATGGTACATCACTTTTTGTGATCTATTTAACGCTCGAACAGAATTTGTTGTTTTGTATTTGCGACTATTAAAAATTTGAATATTTCAACTTGAAAGACAAATTTGAGGTTTGAGTGTATTCAAATTTCACATAGGTCTAAAAGGCACAGACGCACATAAAAAGCTATGAAATTGTTTTGGAACATTCAAAAATCAACATAGGGTCCAAAAAGGAGTCAACATATTCAGCTGCTAAACTATTGGTTTTGGAATATTCAAAATTTATAAACTTAAAAAAATATAAAAAAAGAAGGAGATAAACAGATATCTTTTTCTTTTTATAATTAATTTATAACAAATATAACAAAGAAAGAAGGATAATAAAATGGAAACAAAAAAATATTATTTTTTTACATTAACAGGGCCATCTGGATCTGGAAAAAAACGACATTAGCAAATATATTCAAGGAAAAAAATATGGAGAACAATTAGTTTCTTATACATCACGTCCTCAAAGACCTGAAGAACTTGATGGTGTAGATTATTATTTTTGTAACAAAAGAACAAGCCCTTGAATTAAAAAGAATCCGTAGAATTTACGGAATATAATAACAATTATTATGGTTATTTAAATAGTGAATTTGTTGAAAAAACGGATACAGCTCCAGTTGTTGCTGTTGTTGATATTAATGGATTTAAAGAATTTAATAAACATTATGAAATTGTACCTATATTTTTTTACTACCAAGTTTAGATAAAATAAAGAACAATATGTTATCAAGAAATGATACTATAGAAAAATATTAACAAACGTATTTCTTTATATAATAAAGAAGTTGAAGGTATTAAATCTGTATATAACACTAATAAAAAAATTCTATTTTATTTAATATCGAAGATATTGATACATTAGAAGATTTATCAAATGCATTTTCAATGCTAATTACAGATATTTTATCAAAAAAAGAAAGTAGGTGAACTATAATGCGTATAGCTATCGAAGGTGGAGAAGGTGTAGGGTAAATCATCATTACTACAATTATTGAGAGAAGAATTTTTCTTCTGCAACTATGGTACAAGAACCAAGTAGTACAATTATAGGGCGTGCTATTCAGTGAAATAGTTGTCTCAAATTTTTGATTCTTTATCAAAAGAAGAACAAACTGGTTTTATTTGCTGTAGATAGAGCTTATCAAGATAAAAAGTTTGTTAAATCAAGATCTTGTTTTTTCTGATAGAAGTGTAGTTTCTAATTTAGTTTATCAAAGTTCTGAAAAAATTATCAGTAGATAAAAATTTTAGAAATTAATAAGGAAATTAATCCATATTTTAAATTACCAGACAAAGTGATTTTTATTAGATATTGATCCTGAAGTTGCCCAAAGTAGATTGGTAAAAAAATGATCGATATAAAGATGCAATTGATTCTAAACCATTAGAATTCCACAAAAAAATATCTCTAATAAATTCAGAAACATTTGCCTGGATTTAGAAAAAGAAAGGGCTGATTAAATTATTGATCCTAAAAGATAATTACTATGATAAAAAAATAAGTTAAAAAGAATTTATTAGTAACTAAATAAAAAAAGAATGGTTTGTTTATAGGACCATTCTTTTTTTATTATTTAATTTTTGATTTTTTTATCAAGTTTTTGCAAATATATTGATTTTGAATACTTCAAAATGATTCTTTTAGACCTATGTAAAAATTTGATTACTCTCAAACTTTCCGTTATATACTTTACTTATAAGAAGCCTTTTGGACCTATGTGAAATTTGAATACACTCAAACTAACTGCTTCTCGTTTAGTCCGCTTAAATCCTTTTGGACCTATGTGAAATTTGAATACACTCAAACCTCAAATTAGTCTTTCAAGTTGAAATATTCAAATTTTTAATAGTCGCAAATACAAAAACAACAAATTCTGTTCGAGCGTTAAATAGATCACAAAAAGTGATGTACCATTGCGTTTTCGATTTTACAGTCAGAATTATTGAATCAATTGCGTTTATCTGCCAAAGGTTGCAACCAACCAGTTGTCGACAGAATCACGAGGATCCAAATTTCCCCGATAGCTATTTATTAACTATACTGCTAGTATACCACAAATCAACTATTTTGTCAAGACTTTTTGTCAAAAAAATAGAATGCATTTATATAATTTAATACATTCTATTATATATTATATTTTAATTCAATTGAATCAACTTTAACATTAACAAATATTTTTCTAGTTTATATTGAATACTACTTTTTATAGCCTTTAATTTTAGACTTATTATTTTTGTAATATTCATTTTCTAAACTTCTTTTTACAAGTTCAATTGTATTAACATTTAAATAATCTAATATTAAATTATTTAATAAATCAAATTCTGATTTTTCTATAATATTTGTCAGAATATTCAGCGATCGAACAGCTTCCAAATCTGGAAAAAGTATTTATAAATTGATGGGATTGTAGGCTCAAAAGACCACAATTCAAATTTTTTTCATTATATATTTCAGTTAAATTAAAGTTCCAGTTTTCACTACAATTCTTAATATCTTTAATAATGAAATATAAAAATTTTTTTGTAATTTTAAATTACTTATAGATAAATTGTATTCTTGAGCAATTGCTATAATATGTTTAGCTAATTTCATCATACTTAATTTATTATTCATCCAAAAATATCACCGTCTCTTTCTTAAATAAATATAGACAAAGTATCTATTTTTCTACAGATTTATCATCAAATAAAATATTCTCAATTTTTAAATACTTTATAAGACAAGAATGTATCTGAATCCAAATTCGAATCATCTAAATACATTAATTTATAGTCTAACATTGTTTCTGGGTCTTCATTGAAATCCAAATATGTATACGCTATAATTTTGTAATTATATTTTTCAATTTTTTTATTAAGACTCGATAATTCTTTTTGCTCTTTTTCTAATAAAGGATCAAATTTTTTTAACATATTCATCATAAATATGTTTGTGATAAGACATAGTTCCATCATATTCGAAAAAAATATAGCTCCACCAAATCCGTCATTAGATGTATAATAATCTAATGCTCTTGTGTTTAAATATTTTTTTCTTTATAAGAATTAAACAAATATTGTAATTTTAAAGTGCTGATTTCATTAGTATCTTTAATATATTTTTGTATAATTTTTTTCAGCTAATTTTTTTCTGAATCTTTAGATAATTGTTTCCTTAATAGTATCAATTTTTTTGAGTTAATGCATCAATATCATTTAACAAAGTATCTTTTTCGTTGTTTTTTTATTACTTTATTAAATAATATTTTTGAATTTTTTTAAAGTAATTATCATTTTCTACAATTTTATAATCTTCAATATTTCTGGGCTGTTCAAAAAAACAGTTCTTCTATTGTAAGATCAATAAATATCGTTCTTTCTTTATTTGTTATAAGCGTTTTTCATAAATATATAGCCTTCTTTCTTTTTAAATTTTTTTATAAATTAATTATAAAAATATTATATCTAATATAATTAATTTATAAAAACAAATAAAAGAAAGAAGGAATTAACTATGATATTAACAAGTAAAAAGATATATTATTTGATTTTGAAAAAAATTAATTTAAATTTAGATCTTACAAATATAGAATCTGAGTTGATAGATTTAAAAGAATTATACGAGATATCTAAAAAAGGTCCATTATTTTCACAAGAATTTGAACGCACTGAGTTTTGTATATATATTTATTTACAAAATGATTTATCAATAACAGTTAATAACAAATCTGATTCTCAATTTAAAAAAAGATTATGTTACTAAAAAAACATATAAAATGAATGCAAATAATATTATAAGCAAATATTTAATAAACGATATAAGTTTAGAGGATTGTTTAATTAAAATAGATACAGATATAAAAACACAAATAAATAGAACATTTACCACAATTAAGAAAAACTATTTTGTCAACAAGTAAAGAATTTGTAGGTAATGAAAAAGAAATGATATTTAGCTTTTTAAATAAACAACCATTTTTAGCTAAAATTATCAATATAGAAAGCTTATATCAATATGCTGGTGAAAGAATATTTATAAACTATTCTTATTATAAAAATGAACCAATACTTGGAATTATTTAATTACGTTTTTAATGTCCCAGAATTTAATGAGAATATTTTAAATAATATAAAAGGAACAAGAACAAATGAAAAAGATTTTATAGCTAGACAAATTATATCTTTTATAATTAATGAATATCCAAAAGATAAGAGTCAATTTTGTGATATTACCAAATTTTTTTAAATATTCACATTATAGACATTGTATGTATTACTTCTTATATTGTTTATATTATAAATTGATAAGTTATAATGAATTTGATTTGCTGTTCGATAAAGTTCCATTTATAATGTATAATATTATAAATGAATTTAATTTAACTGTTTCTGATATAGAAGAAATTAATAAAAAATTCTACAATGATATTGAAAAAAAGCATTTGTGGTTGCTGAATATTTAGATAATTTAGAACCACTAGATACACTAAATAACAATGTTTTTAACATACAAAGCATATATTAGACCCTATTCTTTTAAAAAAATCGAGACTGGTCAAATATATAATCTGGCAAAAATTTTTAACAAAAATCTTACCATATAACAATTGATGATATTTTTATCGAAATACCAAACTGATAACCCTTTATTAAGGTTATTACAGGAAAATAAAAAGCCTTAGCATATTTAAATGATGTAAGTGTTGAATATTTAGAAGAAAAATTAAAGAATTAAATTTAAAAATAAAAATAAAGACTTGTACATATTGTATGAGTCTTTATTTTTATGATATAATATGTATATATTTATTTAAGGAGCAAAAAATGAGTAAAGTATGGAATAGAAAAGAATTAACTAAAATGTTATATCATTCTTTTATAGGAACTCTTGCGGATAATGCAATTGAAATAGGTTGGATATTATGTTTTAGTTTATTAGCTAATAAAAATTAGTTGAAGATATAACTGTATTATTTGGTGTAAATGATGCCTTTTGGGTTATTCTTTTTCACTAACATATTATACAGCAAAAAAACTGCTTTATCAACAATTTTACCTAAATTAATAGCAGAAAAAGGAGAACAAGTAGAGTCTAAAATAGTAAAAATCATATATATATATTTTTATATTATATTGTTGCCTTTAGCTATTTTTATCTTGGATATTTTTACCAGAATTATTAAAAATATTAGGTGTTCAAGAAAGTGAATTTTTCGTTATATATACCATATTTTAAATTATCTATAATATCACTAATTTTCTTCGCTCCTTGGTCTGTATTTATTCCTTCCTATTTAAGAGCGAGGGGTAAAACAAAGAGGGGCAATACTAGATCATTTAAATGCTTGGACAATGTTGGTAGGATTTTCATTACAACACATATATTCAATTCAGGTGTAAATACTGCCCTTATAGTTAATATGTTAGCAAATGGAATACCTCTATATTGGTTCTTATGGAAAAAACCAATACCTAATTTTTTTCAAAACAGGCTTTGAATTTTCTTTTTACTGAAATAAGAAGAGCTTGGTCACTTATGAAGTGGGAATTTTTAAGAAAAATTAGCTCCAAGATTAGCAACTATATTAGGTATAACAATAATGGTAAATTTAAATCCTATTTATGTAGGTATAAAAATATTGGATATTAAATATGTTTATGTTTGTAGATGGTTGGATATCAGCATTAAGTGATTTATTAAATTCACATATATCGAGAAATATTGGATTAAAAAGAAAAAGATCCTAATAAAGACAATGAGTTTCTATTTAGAAAAAGTAGTTTTAGGAATAGTGATTAATGTTTTTTTGTAATTTATTTAATTTCTAAATATATTCTATTCTTTTTACCAGATGAAATATATAAAGGATTAATTAATATTTATATTTACATCTTTTGCAACTATAGAGTTTATAACCAAATGTAGATGTTATATGTGGTTTTTCTGTAAGTAGAACATATTCTCAAAAATATAAATGGTATTGTACAAACAGTATTCTTAATTCCATCAATATTTTTTTAAATCCTATATTATTATGGCTGTTTTTATATAAAACTAATATAGAGGTATCATCTATATTTTTTTAGCTCCAGCTATAGTAGGTAGTATCCAGTTTATAATAATTGAATTCTTTTTTTAAAGAAAAAAATTATTGAAATCTTAATTCATTAGAAAAATAATAAAAAATAGAAGTGATACAATTGTACCGCTTCTATTTTTTTATATAATAAATCAATTAAAAACTTGCCATTTTCTAATTCATATATCGGTATTTTACCAGCATAATGCGTATTGTTATATTCGATATAAGAACTAAAGTTTTTTTAATGAAGCCTAATCTCCAGTGATCTAAATTTCCTCTATCAATTGATCTTTGATTATATATTTTTTTATTTTCAATAGTATTTTGTTGGCATTACAATAACAACTGGTAAGGTTTCTTCTAATAATTTATCTATTAATGCAGGAAATGCTGCTGTAAAAAACATAATCATATTTTTCTAGATTATCTTTTATAGCATCTACATAAGTTGAAAGCCAATTTTCTTTTTAATATTCTATCTGGATCACCCTTTTGATTTTTTTCTGCATCTCCATTATATTTATTTTTAACACATCATCATTATAACTATAAAATGAACTTTCTAAATCAATAACGTTTTTTTAGTATTTTTTTGATGTTGTTGTTTTCCCAATACAAGGAAATCCTATTATTATACTACCTTTAGGAATCTTTTTATTTGTATTCATTTTTCCTCCCTAAATAATTCTTTAATATTATTTTTAGCTTAAATAAAAAAACATATACTAAATATTTAGTATATGTTTTTCAGTATATTGTTTTTCAAATCATCACTATTACATTTTAAAAGTTTTTGCTAAAACTTCTAAATGTTTTTAATAATTCTTTAACTAATTCATCTTTTTGTACAATATCTTATTCGAAAATTACAATTATTACTTTTCTCTGAAATCTTTATCTTATTATTAAACATTAATAATTTTGCTAATTTTAGTAATACAAGAACTAGATCGTCTTCAAATGTGCTTTTTTTCTCACAAATAAATTATATGTTAGAAAAACTACAATCAGATATTTCCTTAAATTTAATACTAGTTATACCTTTTTTTAAATATAGCAGTTGTTTTCATTTTATGTAAATTGAATTTTTCCTTAATATCATTTTTCATTTAAATTAATACCTTCAAATTGATTTATATTATTCAAGAAAAAAATCTAAATAATATGAATCCGCTAATCGTAAAAGTTGTATATTTTTTTGCATTAGATAATAAATTATTATATAAAGCGTATACTATATAAGGTTTAATCCTAGTACAATTATATTTATCAGGATTATTTAAAAGACCTGTAGCTATACATTTTGACATTTTAATTATATCTTCATTTTTAGAGTTCAAAAATTCTCCAAATAATTCATTTTATTTCAGATGGGAGTATTTAAACGTTGAGACATTTTTGTTCTAATAAATTCATAACTGTTAAACTCATTTTCGAAATACAGACGTTCTCCTATTAAATAGTAAAAAATCTTCAATATCAATAATATTTAATATATATATATTATCATAAATAAAAATCTAACCAATAATTAAAAATCTCGTATTAATGATATTCGCTTTTAGTTCTAATATAATTAATTCAATTTTTTTAATACAAACATCTTTTTATTTCAGTAATTAATAATTCTAAAAGATATTTCATTTTGGAAATAATTAAATATTAAACTTTCCTCATTGCATTTATAAGATATTTTAAGCATTCTATTCGCTTTTTTTGATTAATATTATCATAATCTTTTTAAAAAAATATTATAATCTCGATCAATCATAATTTCCAATATAACTTCGCCTTCTTTAAAAATCTCTAAAGCATTTTTGAATCTATTGATGCGTTATAGTAATATTTTAAATCTATTAATGTTTCTTCTATTTTTAGAAAAAGTCTAAATCTATTTTTTTAATTTAGAGAAATTAAATAAATATTCTCTTTCTGTTGATTGTATCATATTATTCCTTCTTTCTTATTTTTATTTTTATACTTTAATTATAAATAATATTCACCAATACTAAGCACTTTTTTTATTTTTTTCATATTCTATTTACTTCTTGTATGTCTTTCTTTTATTATAATATATTTTTTTAAGATTTTTCAATATAAAAAAGCAATACATATATTTACAAGAAAAATATTTATTGCTTTTTGTTTAATTATTTATATTTATTTATATATGAAAATTTTTATCAAAATCATATGAAATTTTATCGAAATCTTTTCTTAAAAAGTCTAGATCTCTACTATAATCATAACCATATAATTTTAATATTGACGTATTTTTCATTAAACTATTATTGTCCCTTAAAAATATTATTGTCGAACCAATGTAGAAATTCTATATATGTTTTGTTTTTGGAAACAAACGTTTTTTTATACATATTTTCTAATACTATATCTCTTGCATTAATTAAACTCTCTTTAGATTCCAATTTTAAATCTAAATAATCCATTTCTTTTTTTAATGAAGAATCAATTAAAAATAATGTCCAAATTTTTTTCTACTATATCAACTTCATTAGATAAACAATAAAACTGAAGCAATCCTTTCAAATTATTATTTTCTCTAGGGAATATTAATTTATTCTGTAAGAAATTATTTGTTAAAGATAATATCTTTTTCTTAATTTTTTTGATTGTAAAAAATTCTCGAATAATATTATCAGGAATGGTTTCTCCAATATAATTTTTTTCAAAAATATATTTCTTGAATATAATTTTTAAATCAATACTACCTATTTTTTTAAATAAGAGCCTAATAAATCAATATTTGAATAAAAGGTTACTATTTAAAAATAAGTGGACGATTTGAGGTTTTAAATACAAGATTTTTTTATCTAATGGGTTTATGAAAAATTTCTAATTGTTCTTTAAATTTCCAAGATGAATTTATAGTATAATATAAGTCATCTGCATTATTAAATAAGTCATCTGAATTTAAAAATTTCATTAACTATATCAACTAAATTTGTATATATTTTTTTCAGATATTAGCATATTTTTACCTTCTTTCGTATTTTTATACTCTAATTATATATTAATAGATAAATATTATTTATTGAAATTGTAGTTAAACCATAATTTATATGCTATTAGCATTGGAATTTTATAAAACTCCGATAATGTAATAATGACATCTTCTGAAGTTTTACATTTTTTTGTTGAATTTTTATTATAGATTTTTCTATTTCAATATTTGGAGCTAAAAAAAGAAACTGCAAATTCATCTGTAATAAAAATCTTCTGAACTTTCTATTACTGTTTTTGATATTACTATGTAATACTTTATATCTATCATTCATCACTGTTCTTCCTGGAATGAATTGCCAATTTAATATAATGTGTCCTAATAATTGAGCAATTATAAATCTTCGTTCAAATTCAGGTTTGTTACCGTTTACAACAATAATCGGGGGTATTGTTTTTAAAAAAACATACCCCGATACATTATTCATTTTTAAGTGACTCATATCTGAATATCGGACAACAATACCTGAAAATTTCTAAATAAAATTTAATATTCTCAATTATATTATTTAAATTAAATTCTGGATATATATTTCTTAATAAATTTATTATTCTTTCAATTCTGTTTTTTTATCGTTTTTATTAATATTCATAGATATAATTTTTTTCCCTTTTTATATCTGTATTCACCCTTATTTTTAATAAAGATGAATACTATTATTCTTTTCAAATAAAGATTCAAAGAATAACATTTGAGTTAAAATTAAATATGGATATACAAAGAATGCACTTAATCCAAATGTTATTGGTATTGTTAAGAACCATAAAATAAATGATAAAGTCATTAAGATATATTTTATTCTATAACCGTTTATTAATTTAGATGATAATGAAATTGCTCGTCTAATACTTAGATACTCAATATCTAAAATTCCTGCAGATGAATACATAAAAAAATCAAAGTAACTTGACTAAGATTGATCATTATAAAAAATCAATACTCCAGTCCCTAGTAATGCACATATAATCATTAACCACCACATACTAGTAGCTATTGCTAATAAAAGCAATTAAGAATAAAAAAATATAGTATACAAAAATAAATAATACCAATTACTAATAATAAAAAATATTTTTTTAATATAAGTGATCCTATATTATTCATAATATTTTGTTGATATGATTTATTATTTTTTTAATTCTAATGCTTTTAGCAACAAAAGAAAAAATTCAGCAATAAAAAAACTAATATTCCTAAAAATTAAGTCAGTAAAGCCTATCATATTTAAAGTTGTACTTTTATTTAAACCAGCACTAAACATAGGTCCACTAGAATTTACTGCAATACCTTTTTCCAAATGTAATATATAATAATATTACTGTAGGGATAATAGATAATAATAATGGTTTCCTATATTCTCTGAATATTTCTTTAGCTTGATGTTTCAATTCTGAAATATACATAATAACGCTTCCTCCAATATAGTATTTTTTTACTTATTATAGCTTAAATTATAGATTAATTTAATTTTAATTCTTTATATGAATTAAAATCTTTTAAATATGGAAAAGTTATTATTTGAGATAATTCTAAAAAAATATAGTTTTATAAATTTTATCTTCTATAACTTTATTAATTTCAGCTTGATTTTTCTTTTTATTTTTTTCTTTTTAAAAATTAATATTTCATTTCGAATTCCTTCCAATAATACTCGAGCATCATTTTTATATTTCTTCTTCTTAAAAAGTGATTTAAAAATATAATGTATATAAGCCATTATTTAATAATGCATCATTTTTATTTTCTAAAAATAACTCGACATTCTTGAAATTCTGATATTAAGTCTTGAGCAGTCATATTCAATTTATTATTTTCTTCTTCTTTTAAAATAGCTAAATCGTATAATGGAACAACAACTTCTTTAGTAAAAATATTCCAAGTAAATAATAAATCATTAGTTCCTGAACGATAAAAAGAAAATAATTCTTTTTCCCCTGTTATATAACAGATGTCTTTTTTTGTTCATTTATTCTTTCCGATAATTCTATTTTTTTATAGAAGTAAAAACTTCATCTGAATTAATATCAGGGTGAGATAACAACCATACACCCGTACTATTTAATACTGAATTTATAGGTTCAGAATAAGTTTTTGCTTTTTTTCAAAAATAGATCTATATCTTCTTTTACTTTTTGCTGAATAATATTCTATTCCTTTAATTCTTTTTCGCATTTGTTACCTCACCGTATTGTATTACAATTATTTTTTTCTTTTAATAAAAATTTGTTATTAATCGCTTTAAAATTACATCTATTATCTAATTCAGAAAAATTCTAATTTGTCTTTATTCCACCAAACTACTCCTTCAGCTTGAACATCAGGATTTACAAAGCGATTTCAATCCATCCACTTGTTCTACAGCTTCTAATACAGTTTTTGGAAATTCTATATTATAAACAGGAACTTGGTATTTTTCTTAATTTTTCTGAAATGGACGAGTTGATTCCCAATCAAAAAAATCAATAATTGTTTTTTTAGATAATTTTAATTTATTAGATTGAATTCCTGGACCAACAAGTTCTCCTTTTAGAACATCACCAGGTTGTAGTAATTTATCTAAATTATATTCGATTGCAATTCTTTCTTGAGCAGAATTAGGTTTTGATTTGAATCTCAAAAATTTCTTGATGCAACTCTTAAATTATTATTTTCATCTTTCCACCAAGTAGATGAAGAACCATCTACTTTTTCTGTAGCGATCCATTTAGTTGTTGAATTTAACTTAGATAGTATTTCATCACTTAAATTTTGAACTCTATTAGAATCAGTTTTTCTAGTAAATGACGGATAAGTACCAATAATACTATCACTATTAGGTAATGGTCTTTCGTATTTGAATACACCTAATTTATTAAAGTATTCTGTTACTAATTCTTGTTTTTCAAGATTTTTTTGTTCGTAAGTTGTTTTTGTTAAATCTTTGAATTCTGATATTTCGATAATAAGACCTTGAGAATATTCTCCTCTCAATTTGATAGTACGTAGCACGTGACCTAAAAATTTCTTTACCATTTAGACAATAACTTTCTTAGGAGATTTTTTTCTACTAAAAATTTAAACGCTTTTAACTGTTCCAGGTAAAAACTATCTATTTCAAAGTATAGTACATATTCATCAACTTTAAATTTATCTTTTTGAACTACACATTTGCCACCCACCAATAATTGCTAATTCAATTTTATCAGCATTTGGAATACTTTTAATTTGATCTATTTTTATAGTTACTAATTTTTCTTAAATCATTATTTTTTTCATTTAAATAGCCTCTTTCTTTTTATATTCTTGATAATTAAATTATATCATATTTTTCGATTACTAATCAAAGCAATTTGAATCTATATAATTAAAATATATAAAATTAAGAAAGAAGGATATAACTATGATAACAACAAAAAGAAATAAAATTATTAGATTTTTCAAGTATTAATATGGACATTGATTTTTCTAGATTAAAAATGAATTGCAGTTATACAAGAAAAAAATATTTAATTTATAGTAAAAGGAAAATTTTTTTAAAAGAATTATTATCTGATGAATTTTCGATATCCCTTTTTGTAAACAAGGATAGAGATTTAAAAAAACATCATTAAATCGTGAATTTATGAATTCATCATATTTTATTTTTGAACGTAAATATCAGATCGGAAAACAAAATAGTATTTCTAAATATTTAAACAATGAATTAGAAATAGATGACTTAATTGAACAATTGAATATAGAATTAATCAGAAAATTAAACAATGAAATTACAAAGATCAATAAATCTATTTTATTTAGCAATGTTAATTATTTAGAATTATATAACAAATATTTATAGCTTATTTATATTTCAAATGTTGAACCATTATATGAGTATTAATATCTAAAAGTTTTAACAGGGCGTAAATATGTTTCGGATTATACGTATATTTATCCAGTATTAATGGATAGATTTGATTTTTATGATGTAAGTCAAGTTAAAGACATATCTTTTTGAAGGAAGGAAATCTGAAGATTTAGAGAAAATTATAGATATGTTTTTAAAGAAGATTATACAAAAAATAAGAACTATTTGTGATGTTTTCTGGTATATTATTTTATATGCTATATATTACAATTCAATTCCAAAAGAAGCATTAGATTATATTTTTATATGAAGAAGAGTTCTGCTTTTACAAATTTATTCTTTCATTAAATAATTATTCTCTTAATAAAATGCAAGATTTTTTTATCATTAAGTAATTACACACTGGATATAAAAGAAACCACTATTATTTAAAAAACAAAAATATCACAATTGCCTTTTAATAAAAGGTAAGGATTTTTGGTAAATTTATCCATTTTTCTCTTGGAACTTTCGGAAAAGTTTTATGGATCTTTTATTGCTATAAATAATGATTTATTAAATGTTGCTGAATTTATTATTAGAGGTAATGTTGTTGTTTTTGATGAAGGATATAATTATAATCACTATACACGTGAAGAAATATCACAATTATTTTTAGAAAAATTCAATTGTATTAGCAGAAATTAATGATATAACAAAAAGAAGAATTTGAAAAATATTGAACACTAACATTATCTACAAAACAGATAAATAACCTATATATAAAAAGAGCGAACAATTCTGTTCTTTTTATTCTATAATTACTGTATAAAATAAAAACAAGAAAAGAAGGAATAAAAATGATTATAGCAAATAAAAAGATTATCTTCTAGATTTTACTATTGTACATTCTAATATTAATGTGGATGATTTTGTAAAAGAATTAGATAAAAATAAAAAGGAGATTACACTCTATGGAAACTTAAAAAAATTTAAAAATTTTTGAATTTACAGAAGAATTTTTAGAATATTTAGAAGTTGCTGTTATGATTGATAAAGATAAAAATGTCTAATAATACTATATTAACTGCTGTAAATAAAGATGCTTACTATAATAGTGACAGAATAATTGTAACCAAAAATTTAATTTAAATAAAAATAATTTAATTATAAAATATTTCAATGATATTATTGGTACTGAAAAATTAAAAAAACAATTACAAAAAAATACTAAAAATTAAATTTAATGTTAAAATTACAGAACTTCAACAATCATTATTAACAACAGCAAAATGGAAATATGAGTGGTTGAATGTTTTTCACGATAATCCATTTCTAATATATATTGCAAATATAGAAATTCTATGAAATATTAGGAGCATCTGTTTTTCTATATTTAAATAAAAGCTAATTTAAATGATGAAGAACTAAAAAGATGATTATTATATTGAATCGGAAGATTTTTAAATTAGTACATAAAAAAATTAGGTTACAAAGATATTTCTAGAAATGAATTATTCAACATTTTTGCAAATAATACATCTGATGAAATTAATAAGTTTTTCAGAGTTAATATCAAATTTCTTTTTAGAAAAAAGAAAAATCCTAGTAAATCTGAAGTTGCAAATTATTATATTTTATATGCTATTTTTAAATAAAGTTTTGCCAGAAAATATGGTTTATTATTACTTTTATAAATGCAGACCATTTATAAACTATTTATTCTTTGAATTAAAAAAATAGAAATAAAAGGATTTACAAGAAATTTTTAAAATTAGCTGACTTTAAATTAGATTCTCCAATCATTTTAGATGTTGATTTTGATTTCATAAAAAAATTAGAGACAACTAATAAAGATTTTTGCTAAAAGAGGGTTTACTGAAGTATTAAATTACAATGTAAAACTTACAAATTTTGATTTCAATATAAACAATATTAAATTATTAAATGTATTTTCAAAATTTTTATTGAAAGGGAATAAAATTAAAAATTTCTAAAAAATGATAGCTCAATGTTTTTAAAATAGAGATAATATTATATCATTGTTATCAGAAAAATTCTGAATTCTTATCAGAGTTGAATGACATTTCAGAGTTTAAGTATTCTAAAAATTATTCAAGAAAAATATTTTAGAATAATTTTATTGAAAGAAGAAGTATATTCTATTTACTTCTTCTATAATTAGAATATAAAATTTAAAAATAAGAAAGAAGGAATTATTATGATAAAAATCTAAAAACGAATATTTATTTCAATTTTCTAAATTAAAAATTTGATATGGATATGACTAATTTAAAAGAAGAATTTCTTATGTTAAAAACAGAAATATGATTTATATAAAAAGTAATGAATATTTAAAAAGAATTCTTAAGTACACCTTGTATGTTATTTATTACAGTAACTGAAGATTTAAATATTTATAGTTCTATATCTGACAAAAAAATATTGATGAGTCTAAATTGATCACTAAAAATATATAATATGGATATATCATTATGAAATTTTTTTAAATGGTGAAACTGATATAGATTCATTATTATCTAAATTAAAAATTAGAAATAAAAAGAGTAGAATTAAAAATTATTGAATGTAGAAAAAACTTTTTACAGAAAAAAATAATGATTGGGAAAAAAATATTTATGCATCCCCTATTTACTTTATATTGTAGATGTTGAAGAATTGTTTAATATTCTCAATAAAGATTCATTCTTTTTATAAATATGCTTCTGGAGTAACAAATGGTGAATATTTCTATGATCTTTTTAATAAAAGAATGAAAAACGTTATTTTTCGTAAAAAGAAATTTTTACAGATATTGAAAAATAATAGATTTTTAGAAAAAAAGACACTATTTCTAAAAATAGTAACTGAATATTTATATCAGGGAAAAAATTAATAGTGCTGCTGGTATGGGAAATTATTATATATTATATGCTTTATATAATAATTTAGTAGATGAAGATATTGTTAAATATTTTTATATGAATCTAGTTCATTTACTAAGTATCTCTGCTCTATATTAGGTTTTTCAGTTGTAGAATTCAAATGTTTTTTGATAAAATAAATTTCAATTTATCTCAAAAAAATTAATAGTTGAAGCATCTTTGTTTGAAATCGATATTGATGCAGAAGTAGATACAAATTTTTTTATGTTATAAATTAGATTGTGTATATTATCTCAATACAAAAAAATAACTGAAGTTTTGGAAAGAATAACAACATTAATAATAAAAGGTAATGTATTAGATGTAAAAGTGTTCAATAATTCAATGGATTTAACTTCTTTAAAGAAACTATTATTAGAAAAATTCTGAGGTATTAGCTGCTCTAAATAATGTAGACTTAAATGAATTAAAGTCTATTATAGATATTATAGAATAATATAAAAAGAACAAGATATTTTTTTAATCTTGTTCTTTTTATAATACAATATATAAAAAAATAAAGAAAGAAGGTTATTTTATGATAAAACCAAATAAAAATTCACTAATTAACTACTCTAAAATTAATTTGAATAGTATCCCAATTGAGGATATAATCCAAATTTTTTTAATGAAAAGAAACGTATGTTTTTAGCATATAAAAAAATCACAAATTGTTTTTGAAAAATATCCACTAATAATACAATAATTAATTTGTATTTAAATGAAGATCATTCTTTCTCCTTAAAACCCCAAAATAAAAATTTATAAATTTTTATCAGAACGAGAAAAACCATTTTTATGATTGATTTTTTTCTTCATAATTCTGATTTAAATTCAGAAATAAATTTACCTGAAGAAGAAAAATTATGGTATTGTCTCTACCTTTTTATATAAGTATTTTACTGACGAATTTACAAGTGATGATTTACCAACTAAATTAAAAGATCATATTTTCGATTCAATAAATACCCAAATATATGAATATGATCTAGAACTATTAGGAGATTTAGTACATCTTATTTTGAAAAAACATCCTAGTCTATTAGAATTAGTCAGTATAAATGAAATTATATTTGTATTACCAGATGTATTTTTTTAGAAGAATTTCAACAAATGTTTTTATACGTGATTATATTTTATATAAGTTAAAAAAATAATTGAACTCTTAGAAGATAAATTATATTATCGTAATACAAATAATTATATTATAGAAAAATGAAGATATTACAAATATAGTTATGAAAATTTTAGATAAATTAAATTCTAGAGATGTAAATCAAGATATTTTTATCTACAAAAATTATATGCATTTTTCAATATTATATTCTTTAAAACATAATCTAATAAGCAATGAATTAAAATCAAAAATTCTTAATATAAAGAATTTTATTAATATTCTATATCAAGAAGACATACTTTCAATTAAAGAATTTGAACAAATATTTTTAGAGAATAAAAATAGATTTAACTGGTAAACTAGAATTTTTCAGTCTCTATTTTACATCTTAATCGAAATAGATTGGATTTTATTCCAGCACAATATATAAATCGAAAATTACTTTTTAATAAACACATTTATAAAAAAATTTAAAATTCAAATTTTTCGAAAAATATTATAAAAATTACTCATTGATGGCAGCAAAATTACTATAGATGTTACAGACAAGATCCTCGAGACTTTTCTAATATAACTCCAGAAGAATTTACAATAGATTTACTCGAATTTGTTCCTGTATTTAGTAACTATATTCAATGGAAGAACAAGAGTTTTTAAATATGATTAGTGATAAAATAGATTTCTATGGTGAATTTTAAATATAAAAAAAGAGAAGAAAAATATATACTTCTCTTTTTCATTTTATTTACTCTTTTTCTTTTTCTATAAACAATCGCAGATATTGCTGCAATAATACTTGCAAATATACCAATTGTTGTTGAAGTCACATCATCTATACCAGATTTAACATCTGCTTTTTCTTAGGTTTTGTGATCCTGCTGTGTAAATTAATTCTTGAGTATTTTTTTATCTACAATTTTTGTTTCTTTTATATTTATATCCTTTAATTTCAGGTTTAGAATCTTTATCTAAATATAAAGTTTCCAATATTTCTCCAGTATCAGTTTTTATGATTGATTTGATTTTAGCATTTTTAGCTGTTGAATTATTTGATGAAGTTGTATTTTCACTTTGATTAGATTGTTTTGCTTGTATTGCTGTTCCCTTTTTCTGAATTAATAGTATTATCTTTTAATTCTTTAGAATTATTATTTTTATTCTCTTCTATTTTACCATTGCTAGAATTATTCTCTGCATTATCTTTTTGATAAACTAATACTATTTCTTTTTCTGAAATAACTTTTTCTCTTTAAATTTATAACCTTCTAACTCTGGTTGGAATTTATCATTTTGATATTTAACTGTAGAAATTGGTTTGTTGTTTTCATCAACTAATCTATAAGTAATATCATTATTCAAATCCACTTTTGTTGAAGTTGAATTTTCTTTACTATAAATTACTCGAACTTCTGTATCAGATAATTTTTCTGTTTTTTTAATATTTTATATCCAGGGATAGTTATATTAGGTAACTCTTTACCTTTTTGGTAAATATACAGAACTTGTAAGCTCTTCACCTTTATCAGATATAATATTGTATTTTATAAGAGGTTCTTTTTCTTTTTTTATTATTATCTGCTTCTTTATTATTTTCTGGTACAACAGCAATAATTGAATTATCTTTTTCGTTTGCTACAATTGTATCTTCGTCTTTTTAATTTATCTTCTACTTTATTTTTTTATCAACTATTTCTGTTGACTTAGCAATTTCACCAGTAGGAGTAATATAGTGGATTTTTACTTTATTGTAATCAGTATTTCCATCTTTACCGTCTTTACCATCTTTTCCATCAAATACAATTGCCCTAAATCCAGTATCTTCCCCGTCTACAATCCAATTGCCAGATTTCGGATCAATTCTGATATCAGGTGTATGTCCTTCACGACCTGGAGCACCTTCTATTCCCTTACCACCTTTTTCACCTTTATCACCAGGAATACCTTTATCACCTTGTGGTCCTTTATCACCTTGTGGTCCAGGAATATATTTAGAATAATAAAGTTTAATTACTTTATCTTCATCTCCAACTTTACCATTTATTGGTTCACTACTTTCTTTATATTTATATCCATCAATTTTTGGCGTTTCTATATTTAGTGGATCACCTACTGTATATTCTTTTGTAAATGGCGATTTGATTTCGATTTCACCATTTTCACTTCTATGAATATACTTAATAGTTACATTATGTTTATTTAATTTATAAATTAACACAACTTCATCATTAACAGTAATTTTTCCAGTTAACGGTTTATTGTCTTTTACTTCTTTAAATGTATATGTTGGCACATTAGGTTTCTCAATTGTATAATCTTCATCTATTTTTTTAGTTATTGGAATAGGTGTTTTTAATTCTTTACCATTTTCATCAACTATTTTAACATTAATAGTTCTTTTTGTTTTTCGATATTTTAATACAATTTCTTTAGGAGTAGTAATAGTTCCATAATTCTCCACCACTAATTTCAGCATAATCATATTTAGCAATAGTTGGTGGTGTAATTGTATATTTTGAATCTACCTCTTTATTTTCTTTTGTTGAGTCTTTAATTTCTTTATTAGTATCAATATCAATATACTTAATTGTTAAAGCCGCTTGATTTTTTTACTATATACTAATACAACTTCATCATTATCAGCAATACGACCTGTCAAAAGCTTTATTATCTTTTACATTTTTTTGAATGTATATGTATTAATATTTGGTTTATCAATTGTATATTCCTCATCTATTTTTTTAGTTAATGATGTTGGATTTTTAATTTCTCGACCATTATCATCTACATATTTTACATTTATAGTTTTTTTGATTTCTTACGATATTTTAATGTGATCTCTTTAGGGAGCATTAATAGTACCAGTAAGTGCATCACTTGACTCTACATAGTCATATTTATTAATATTTGCTGGTGTTATAGAATATCTATCACCAACGTTTTTCTTCTACAACATCATTTTTATTGATGTATTAGTATCAATATCAATATGCTAACAGTTAACCCTGCTTGGTTTTTTTACTATATACTAACACTACTTCATTGTTATCAGTAATACGACCTGTTAAAGGTTTATTATCTTTAACGTTTTTAAATGTATACGTGTCAATATTAGGCTTGTCAATTGTATATTCCTCATCTATTTTTAGTTAATGATGTTGAATTCTTAATTTCTCGACCACTTTCATCTACATATTTTTACATTTATAGTTTTTGATTTCTTACGATATTTTAATGTGATTTCTTTAGGAGCATTAATAGTACCAGTAAGTGAATCACTTGACTCTACATAGTCATATTTATTAATATTTGCTGGCGTTATAGAATATCTATCACCAACGTTTTTCTTCTACAATATCATTTTTTTATTGATTTATTAGTATCAATATCAATATGCTTAACAGTTAATCCTGCTTGATTTTTTTACTATATACTAACACTACTTCATTATTATCAGTAATACGACCTGTTAAAGGTTTATTATCTCTAACGTTTTTTTAAATGTATGTATCAATATTAGGCTTATCAATTGTATATTCCTCATCTATTTTTAGTTAATGATGTTGAATTCTTGATCTCTCGATCGCTTTTTCATCTACATATTTTACTTTAATAGTTTTTGATTTTTATTATAATAAAGTTTAATAATTTTCGCATTACTTCCCATTCTTCCATTTAAAGATTCAGATGAATTAGTAAATTCATATTTATCGATAGATTTTGGTGTTATATTATATGTATCACCATTAGCATACTTTTCTGTTATATCAGGCATTAAAGGATTACCTTCATTGTCTAAATGTTTTATTACTAATGAGAATACTTCTGGATCAATTGATAACGCATTTGAATTTGTATTAATATTTTGTAAATATACAGGTAATGTATAGTCTTTATCAACTATAGTACCATTAACAGGATCAGTAACTGTTATTCTTGTTGGTATATTAGGAAGATTATTGCTTCTAATAAGAGGTATTGCTATATCTTTTAATACTCCTATTGCTCCACCAATACTATAAGAATTGTAATCATTAATATCGTCCCCTGTATATTCAAATTCTAATTCTTGATTAGTGCTCTTTATTAATCTAGCTGGATATTTTTAATGGTGTTGCTTTTTAGGAATATATACATTATTATTATTTAATTTATATCTACTAGCACTAAAATGATTATCATTATATATTGAAAATGTTGAGTCAAAACCTTCACCCATTGGAATTTTTCATTAATTTTGCTGCTTTATCTGAAGTAAGAGATATTTTTAAATCGTGTCCCCTTTTTTTCATCGTAGGTAATTGCCATTGAAAAAAATATTCCACGTATATGGTTTTATCCTATTATGATCATCTTCTCTACCAGTCCAAACATATGCACTTCCCCAAGGGTCAAAAATTAGTTAGTTGTGGTAAGAATTCTCCTTTAGGGCAATCTACTTTTGACCAGCAAATATTTCTCATTATTAGCGTGAATACTCACCTTCATAGTAGTATCATTAGGTACTGGAGTCATATTAGTATATGTATGTTGTTCTCTATATTGCAAGTTAATATTAGGTTGTGATGCAATATTAGTGAAAGTAATTTTTAACTTTTCCCCAGAACCAACCTGGTTCAACTGAATTGAAAAAAAGCAGGATTTTTATCGTCAGCATATTTTTCTCAAATAATGTACATAGTCACCACCTTCAATAACCTCAGCCTTAGCAACAACATCACCATATTGATTTCTTATATCACCATTTAAATAAATATTTTTTTACATCAATTATTGCATAATCACCATTTTTATATTTTGGGTATTAGTAAAATTCAAATCTAAACTTAAATCTTTCCACGCTCCCGTTTGAGCAAATTGGACATTAGCATTTGCACTAGTAAGTAGATTGCTAACATCTCTACCTTCTTCAGCGGCTAGAGCTCTACTCTGCCCCCACGAAATCGTTGGTATTATTGGGTTTTGCAGAGGTGCTAAAGTAGTTAATGCAACGACACTTGCTACCATTTTCATTTTTATTCATTTTTCTGTTTTTCATATATTATTTACCTCTTATATTCTAGTATTATTTTTATCTTTTATTATAGCATAAAAATTGTAGATAATTCAACTTCAACTGTTTTATTATAATTAAACTATAAAAACAAAAAGAAAGAAAAGAAGGAATAAAAAAATGAAAAACAAATAAATATTTATAATAAATTCAGGTTATTACAAAAAAATAATTGTTTTATCAATGATTATTAATACTATTGCAATACCTTATTTTTATTGAAACAAATAAATCAATTTTATATATAATAAATATTTTATTATATCCTATATTATTTTATTTACTAAACTATAGTTATAGAATGGAAATGAAATACAAAGGAATCTCTTATACAGTTGTTAAGAACAAAGGGGCTTATCATAAAAGAAAATATTTCAACTACTACTATGTATACAAAAATGATATCTTACATTATTCAAAACTCGGATGCAATCTTCATTTAGATACAGGTTATGAAAAATTCAATTATTCAGCAAATAGATAATTTCAATACGAAGCCAGAAAAAAATATTGAACAATATCCGAATTTAAGAAAAATAAATAAGGTTGTGTACCCTATAAAATAAACTCTCATAATTTATATGATTATTTTTTTAAGAGAATTTATCTGGGGAAATTCCTCAGGTAGAATATAAATTTATTTGTAATTAAATATATTTCTATATAAAAAGAAGAATTAAATTTATTTTATTTTAACTCTTCTTTTTATATTATTTATTCTTTTCTTTTTCTATATACAATTGCTGATATTGCTGCAAAAACACTTGTAAATAATCCGATTGTAGTTGAAGTTTCACCATCTATTCCAGATTTAACATCTGCTTTTTTATATTTGATGAATCTAATGTATAAATTAATTCTTGATTATTTTTATCTACAATTTTTGTTTCTTTATATTTATAACCTTTAATCTCTGGTTTTGGTATCCTTATCTAAATATAATGTTTCTAAAATTTTTTTCTGTATCCGTTTTGATTATTGATTTAATCTTTTCATTTTGAATTGTTATTTTATTTTTCATTCTTTGTATTGCTCTTATTATTGTTATCTATTTTTTTCCTGATAAACTAATACTATTTCTTTTTCAGAAATAACTTTTTCTCTTTAAATTTATAATTTTTCTAAATTAGGTTGGAATTTATCATCTTGATATCTAACTGTAGAAATTGCTTTGTTGTTTTCATCAAATAATCTATATATAACATCTTTATTAAATTCTACTTTTTGTTGGAGTTGAATTTTTCTTTACTATAAATTACTCGAACTTCTGTATCAGATAATTTTTCTGTTTTTTTAATAATTTATATCCAGGAATCTTAATATTAGGTAAACCTTTACCTTTTGGTAAATATATAGAACTTGTAAGTTCTTCTCCTTTATCAGATATAATATTGTATTTTATAAGAGGTTCTTTTTCTTTTCTATTATTATCTGATTCTTTATTATTTTCTGGTATAACAGCAATAATTGAATTATCTTTTTCTTTTTGCTACAATTGTATCCTCATCTTTTAATTTATCTTCTACTTTATTTTTATCAACTGTTTCTGTTGGTTTAGCGATTTCGCCAGTAGTAGTAATGTAGTGGATCATTACTTTATTGTAATCAATATTTCCATCTTGACCATCTTTACCATCTTTACCATCGAATACAATTGCTCTAAATCCAGTATCAGTACCATTTACAATCCAATTACCAGATTTTGGATTAATTTTCCAATCTTCGGCAAATCTTTTATTGATTCATTATTTTTATCTTTATTTGAAATTAAATCCTGAGTATTTTTCTTATAAATATAAATTTTATAATTATTCTCATCTTTTTTTCAATTTTTCCCTGTATTTGTAAACCCTTTAATCTCTGTAGGTGGTTCCTCGCTCTTTATAACATCTAAAACATTTTCGTTTTCATCCTTTATCAAATCTATCTTTTAATTCAGGAAGTCGTGATTCTTCTGCATCAAGGCCTGTCATTGAAATTTCTTTTTCAAAAAACTTTTTCTGTTATTGAACCATCATCTGAATTCACAATATAAATTGTTGTTTTTGCATTGTCGAACCGTTATCATTTTTAATATATTCAATTTTATCTTTTTGCTGCGACTTTAATAATCATATCAGTTGGTTCATTTATAATAGCTTCTTTTTATTTGCAATTAATTTTCCTGTATTTTTTATCAAGATTATAAGAAGTTGTTATTGATTTAGAGCCTTCTCTTCCAGGAATTTCTTGATTACTTTCTCCTTTATCTCTGCTATTATCTTTTATAAATTTTTAGAGTTAGGTATTTTCTCATATATAGTTTCATCATTTAATGCTCAATAATTTTATCATCTATTTTTTTCTGAAATATTGCCATTAGTTTTATCTACTATATATGTTGTTGTTCTTTGTATGGCTGTATTATCTTTGATTAAATATTCTTTTTGGTTTTAGATCCAACTTTAATTTTATTATTTTTAGCTTCATTTATTTCAGTTTTTAATATTTCTTCACGTAAATTACCATTATTATCAACTATATATTTTTATAGTTTTTACTTCCATTTTTCCCTGGTATTACAATATTTTTCAGAACCTTTTCTTTTTTTCTAAATCAACTTCATATATATTTTGAGGTTGAATTTCTTCAGTGAATTCTTCTGTGAGATTTTTCGTGGATTACTTTATATCTATACTCTGTAACTAAATCACTATCTTGATATTTTTTTATATTTGGTTCATCATCTTTCGAAGATAATTTGTAAATTTTATCGTTTTTCATAATATATTGTGGTACTTTAGGAATAATAAAATCTTCAGTTAATTTATGATAACCAGAAAAATATTTATCTTTTATTGAATACATTTCTGGATTATAATCAGGATCATTTTTGTGAATACTAACTTCATTTTCATCTATAAATAATTGTGTATACGAACCTTTAATATCTGTAACGTATAAAATAGTTTTTACTATTTTACCATCTTTTACGTACTAGCAGTATCTCCGTAGAATAATGATAAATTATCTCCTCTATGCCATATTTTTGAATCATTTTCATAATTTTTCTACTTTCATCAGTACTATCAGGACCAGAAATTATATGTGGCTGACTTGAACCAACAACTTTATAAGTTTCTCCTTTATATTCAAATGTATCCGTTTCTTTTGGAAATGTAACATCTGTTAATTTATCATTTAAAGACCACTTACCTTTTTCTGGAAAATATTCTTCTTCTTTTAGATAATACCTCTGTAATTTCTAGTCTCTTCATCTGATTTATTATCTGTGGGATCTATTATTGAGTAAACAAAAATAATAATGCATATCTATGTCTTTACTCGCCTTTCCTATAGTATAGGTACCTTTTTCAAAATCAGTAACATTTTTAATACATCATCAAACTACCTATCCATCTCTATAAACAACTTCTTTATCAGGTAAATTAGAATTTTTGACTGCTTGTATCCATTCTTTCAAGAAAACACCATTATTAGTTCAGATACTTTTTCAACTGTGCTTAAAATCAGTCTCGAAATAAAATTGTTATTTCCAATTGGAACATATTTATCATTTTGAAATTTTTCACCAAAAACGATTTCTTTTAACCCTTGTAAATTTTTAAATAATACACCTGTTGTATTTAATTTCGAATTATCAAAACTAGACAAATCAAGTTTTTCAATACCTACATTATTAAAAATACCATCTGACTCTTCAAAATGGTATCTTTTCAATAATTGAGTTACTTGTTCATTAGTTAATTTTTAAATTAGGAGCATTATCAATAATTCTATAAGTATTTTACTTTATTTAAAAAGATAAATCTGGATCAAAGTTAATTTTGTTAATTTATCAGCATAGTAAGCCAGAAATGGAGCTCGATCTGTATCTTTTGATAAAGTTATTCCCGTCAAATCTAACTCTACAATATTATCACTAGCATTAACATCTAATTTATCAGCAACAATTTTACCATCAACGTTAATTCTTTTAACTTTATTTCTAAATTCTTGTTCTTCTTCAAAACTCAATTCTTTATTATCTTTGGTGATTATATTATAAAAGCATTGAATCAATCCCCTGATTTGTATTGTGCAAATTCATATTTTCTTTTATTATCTGAAGAAATAACATATGTACCATCTTCATATAATTTCCCTATCAGCCCTCGAACATTTTTATCTGTATATATAATTTGCCATACTTAGGATGATTCTCGTTATCACTACTCGTATTATCATTTAAATAAACAGGAGCTTCATTTTTCCTGCTACAATAGATTTTATCAATCTAATTGTTCTTTTTGAAAAAGTAATACCTCCACTTCTAAGTCCTTCCACTCCATTTTGATTTACTCTATTAATTTCCCTGTATTATCGTATAATCCTCCACCAGAGGCTCCTGGTTTTAGAACCTTGATAAGCAATTCCGATAATGTTTTGCACCATAATTTTCAGTGTGTTCTACCTTTCCATTTAAAAATAGGTTCTAGTTTCCCTTTTGGATATCCAAAAACGTGAATAGTATCACCAACTATCAATTTTTGCTATATCTATAACATCACTATGTTGATTATTAAATGATTTTTAATTTTATAACTGCTAAATCATTTTTATAACCTTGTACAAATCCTTCTCTATTCCAATAATGGATATCTGAATTAGAAAAATTTAATATATTGACCATTTGGAAGTGTAGCTATATGAACATCTCCGTCTTTATTGACATTATTTTTCTACAGTAATTGGATTCTTTTTGGTATTTAAATGAACAAAATTATGAGCAACGGTTACTATTGTATCAGGACTAATTAAAGTTCCAGATCCTAATCCCGCTTCTGTTGTTAATGCAACTGTCGAATAAAAAATTTTTGTTCTCCATTTGCTACTGCTTTTATTTCATCTGTAATTTTTGGTAAATTTGTTGAACCATTTGAATCAACACTTCCTGTTTCTACTCTAGTGTAATTTTCTGCTGCATTAACTATACTTGTGTTATCATCTATTAAATTAAAGGATAAGATACCGATAGTAATAGATACAACTCCTACAGCAAGTTTTCTTATTCCATATTTTTATTTAAATTCATCTAAACTTCCTCATATAAAATTAGTTATTATTCTAATTTATTATAGCTTTAATATAAAAAGACAGATCTATTAACCTGTAGAAACCAAAAATATAGAAGAATGTAAATCTTCTAATTTATGGATCGTTTTAAGTCAGTGTTCACAATGACTTAAGTAATAATAAATTACTTAAATAAAATTATAAAATTAATTGTATATTTCACCACGTAGGTATAGCAATATTAATTAATTCTATAAAGTAGAAAATTTCAAATCCCACACAGAGCCACAACTTAGATATCTTCTTTTTAGTTCTGGTTAAGCAGAATATTTTTATTATTATTTTTCTTTATTCTACATTGTTTTTCCTATTTCATTTTATCTTTTTAACCCCTGTCCTCGGCGTGCTATTACATAGCTCGCTCCACTATATACATTCAGTTTTTTTAATTTCACAATATTTTTTTCTTTTGCTATATAACTTGTCCACGCTGGATTGACTTTTACTTAAAAAGATTCTCTTTTTCGCACATTTACTTTTCGATAATCTTCATAAATTTAGAATACGCTAAACTTGACAACATTTCATTGTATAGTTTGAAACCACCTTTTTATCACTGTTTTTTTCCTTTTTGTTTTTAAAATTTAAATTTTCGATTACTAAATCTTTTTCCATTTTCTAAACAATATTCTGCTAACTGCTTCGCTATATATTGAAAATCACTTTCGGTCTGGGTTCCTCTTTTTAAATCGATACTTGATATTAAATGTATTTTTAAATTCCCATATTTGTCTGTTTCACATACTGCTACAAAGCCTTTATTAAAATCTATTCCAACTACTCCATTACTATTTCGTGTTAAGCACATTGATTTATTATGCTTGTATTGAAATATTATCTGTAAATAATATTTTCCATTTTCCACTTTAATTCTATAGGTTAATGGAGATTTTTACTTCGTAATAATTCTTTTATCTCTGCTGTTCTTCTCTGATTGAAATGAATGTTCCTCTAGCATATTTATCTTGCTTTGTGTCTATTTCTTTTCTTATTTGTAAGTAGAACTGATTATCTTTTTATTATATTTTATCTGAAAATTATTATTACAAGCTTTTTCAGCTGCTCTTCCTACAAAAAAATATCTCACTATCTCTTTGCTCAAGAAATTTTTCATAATCTGTTTGTAGTAATTTTTTTGTACCAAAACATATATTATGTTTATGATTTTCTATTTCTTTTTAAATTCAATATCTTCTGTTTCATCTTGTTTTAATTTGTTTCGGTTCCAATACAAACATCCTTTTATCTTCTCATATTTCTTATTTTCTTCTTTTTGTTGCTATATTTATACTCACTTTTTAAGTTTAATTTTTGTCTGTCTTCTTCTAGATTAACTATCTTTTTTTCTAAACTTTCTATCTTCAATTCTAGATTATTTTTTTCATATTCTTTCAACTCTTTTATAGCATTAAATCTTCCTGTCATATTATATACTATTGAAGATGCGGCTCTTGTTGTTATATGATATGTTCTTGCAATGTATTTTTACCAATTCGCCTTTATCTTTCAATGTGAACTTTTTATTTTTCACATAAGTATTCTTTATTTTGTAAAATGCGACTCTTTGTATTTTTATTAAACAGCCCTTTATATTCTGTAATGTAATCCATTAACAATTTATTATATTCTCTGTTTTTTTATTTCCGTTGTATATGTATATACATTACTCATTAAATACTGTTCTCCTTTTTATATTATTATATCATATTTACATCTATCTGTTAACTTTTTCTATATTCTTCTACATTTTTAAAAAAACTGCGGGAAAAGTCTTTTTATACATTTGATTTATTGTATTAAAAATACAATATCGTGTTTAAATATAGTTTTTCTAAGATAGTGTCTCTATCTTTATTAATAAAAGTTTGAACTTTCCAACGAATTGATTTGAAGTCCCCTAATATATAACATTTTTCTTTTGAATCTTGTAATTCCAGTATATAGTAAGTTAGAATTTAATTGGAATGCCATAGAACTTCCTACTACTAGAATTCCGTATCTTGATTCACTACCTTGTGACTTATGTATTGTATAACAATAGCCAAGAGAAATTATACTTATCATTCCCGATTCAAATCTTACAATTTTATCAGTATTTAATAATTTTTACTTTTATGTAAAAATTATCAATATCGACAATTTCACCAAGATCGCCATTATTTACTTTTATTTGTCTGTTTTCTAAAAAGTCATATTGATTATCTTCAGTTAATTCAATATTATTCTGGAATAATACAATATCACCTTTATAAAAATCTAGTTTTTATTGAATAAATAGTTTGTTCTAGATAAAACTCATATTCTGATGCATTTTTATTCAATCTAATTAACTCTTGTATTCTAGTATTAAGATGAGCTTGCCCTAATAATCCTTTTATTTGTAGGAGTCAATACTAATATATCTTTTTGGATCAACACCTTCTTTTAAAAACTTATTATAAACTGCTAATGTTCTTGAATATAATAAATCTTGCATAGGAATATTTTGTAAAATACAATCTTTTAGCTAAAAGCATACATTTTATCATCTTGATTACTTTGAGAAAAATATCCTTTTCTAAATTCTTCAGATAATCTTATAATACCACTATTTTTCTTGAGAAACCCTGAAGTTTTTTTAGTTAATTTAATTGAATTAACTAAATCATATTTATTAAAAATATGTAATAAATTACCTGGTGCTACAGAAGGTAACTGGAATTCATCACCAATAATAATTACCTTCGTTTTTTATTACTAATTGCTTTTTAATGCTTTTAGCAAATAAAGCAGAGTCAACCATTGAAAATTCATCAATTATTAAATAATCTATCTTTTTCAAATATACTATTATAATTCTCGAAAAGTATGTCCAGGATTAATTTTAAATAAACTATGCAATGTATATGCTTCTTTCCTGCATAATTAGATAATACCTGTGCAGCTTTCCCTGTTGGTGCTGCTAAAAAAATACAGACTTATGCAACTCTTCTTCTAAAAAAATTTAATAACTTTAGAAATTGTAAATGTTTTTCCTACTCCACCAGGTCCAAGTACTAATGATACAGGATTTTTAATTTGCTGAATGAAAAAAACTGATATCTGTTCATCAGTTAATTCTAGACATTCTTCTTTTTAAAAAGGTTCAATTCTACTTAATTCAAATTCAGAATATTCAGAGTATATTCTATCTGATAAATAGTCATAAATAAACATTTCTGAATCAAATAAATCTTTAGTTGTAATTATATCATCTTTTTACAACTAATTTAAAAATCAGGAAAAGCTATTGTAGTCTCTAATTCTTCTTCAAAAAACATATCTAATCGTTCAAGAGGTAAACCTAATTGTACTTCTAACATAGTTTTAAAATTGAAAATATCCACAAATGTATTTCCTTTACTTAAAAATTTCATCAGATAATATTGAGTAACTACCATAGTATATTCTGTCTGGAGTATCTAATTTATAGTTTATTTTATAAGGATACAATTCAGCTAATTTTTTTCACGAATACTATCTAGAGTTTTTAAACCCTAATCCTTCTGCTTGGATCCCATAAAATGGATTATCTAAAAATTGTTTAGCAACTTCTTCAGGATTATTTGGATTAATGTTTACTAATCTACTAACTTGTGATTCTGTTAAAATCTCTGCTACTTCAGGTGGAATCGAGTCATTAAATATAAATTAGCTTTATTTTGTGATAATGATTGAATTATATTGATTATTTTTTTCTTTATTTTTGTTCAGAATCAAATAAACTAACAATTTTTCCTTATTAGATTCATCTGTTAAAAATATCTAATATTTTTCATTTTCATTATAATTATCTTTTTAATTTTTATATATTGTTTTTAAAGTTTTTGATTATTCGCTAGTTTTTCTAAATAATTCCATTGACTTACTGGATCTTTCGGAAATTTGTGATGAATTTTTACTATTGTATATTCAGGGGCCCCTTTTTGAGTGTTTACAGATAAATCTGCTTCCACTTCACTAAATAAAGGAAGATTTGTCTCTGTTAAAAACTGAATATCCTTTATAAATTGGGTGACGTTGCATTTCAGTATTACCGATGGGTTCTACTTTATAAATAAAAATGTCTTTTCTGGATTAGACCATATATTAAATTTCACAATAAATTTTTGGTTTAATAATTTCATTTTATAATTTCTCCATTCTTTTTACTTTCTATATTATATCATATTTACAATGAAATTTCAAGTTGATTATTATAAAAAGAGTCGACATTATAAATCGACCCTAATTCATACAAACTACTTTCGAAAAATATTTCTTTTTCTTTGTGCAGTATCTTGTCCCATTAATATTTCAACTATTTCTTCGTGAGAAAAATCTCCTTCAGGAATAGTAAATCTAATTAATTTCCTTGTATCTTTATTTATAATAGTTTCTTCAACTAATTCTGGAGATAGTTTACCCAATCCTTTATTTCTAACTGTAGAAACTATTTTCTTTTTATTTTTGACAGAAAAACTTCTTGCTCTTTTTCTGAATAGCAATATTTTTAGTATTATCTTTAAAATAATTAATAAATAAAGGTGTTAAAACTCTATATACTTTACCTTCTTTAATTAAATCAGGTGCAAGTTTTAATATAGCTGTTAATAATAAACAAGAATATCATCGCCATCAGGATCTTGGTCTACTGTAATAATAATATAAGGATAATTTAATTTATCTATATTAAAATCATCTAATATTCCTGTTCCTAATGCAGAAAAGAAACTAGAGTAATTCTGGTTTTGATAAAGCCTTTTGTGTTGACATTTTATAAATATTAACAATCTTACCTTTTAATGGTAAAAACAGCTTGATAATCTGTATCTCTTTCATTAATACAGTTCCTGCAGCAGAATCTCCTTCTACAATGAACAATTCAGAATTACCACCTTTTTCTGGCAGGCTCTAATTTTTCGCTTAAACGTTGCATAACTTCTTTGCTTTTTAAATCTACATTATTTTTCTTCTAGTTTTACTACGTTCAATTGCTCTTTTATTAGCTTGTTTGTAATATACTTTTACTGCATCTATACTTCTATCAAATACAACTGGACTTTTTAGAGTTGACAGCATTTTTAATTAATTCTGCTGGTTTCACCATAATTCTTTTTATCTTGTCCGATAAAATATGGATTAGCTATTTTAAGTTTAAATAATATATATAATCCTGGAATTAAATCTTGTAATGTCTCTTTTTGATATTTTTAGTTCATTATTATATTTGTTTAAAATTTTTGTTATTTCTGTATTAAAACTAGTAACAGGTGTTCCTCCACCACTATTATTAACAAAAATTTGTATGTAACCAATGTCTATTTGTATTTGAATTTGTCCAAAGCAGAAATATATATCAGCTTCGTATAAATCATCTTCTACTTTTAAAGTTTCTTGAATATTATATATTGGTGTGATATTCCACTATTTTTATATTACTTTCTAATAATCCTTCACATCCAGAATCTTCCTTAAACACTATAGTCTCATTTGTTTTTCTAAAAAGTTCAATTGTTAATCACTGTATTTAAATAAGATAATTCTCTGCACCTTTTCTTTTTAATGCAGAAGTATTCACTCGAATACTTTCCCATACATCTTTATTTGGCATCCAATGAATTAATGTTCCGTGATTAATTTTTAGATTTTTTGTTGGTAAAATTTCCATTTTCATCTAGTTCTATTACTGGGATACCTGGAGTTTCATTTTCACAAATATATCTATCGTGATATTCTACAAAAATCTCTATAAACTTTTACATCTAAAAATTCAGATGTTGCAACAGTGGCTTTCATACCAATACCGTGTTGACTTGTTCCTGTTTTATTACCAGCAAAAAGCTTTTTCCTGTATTTACTTTTAGCAATGATGCTCTAACTGTTGGCATTTTTAAATTTTTCTGAATAAAATGGAGGAATACTCTTCCATTATCAAAAAAACAGATATTGAATTGTCTTTGTATATACTAATTTTTAATATAATCAGCCACACCTACAATAAATTCATCTATAAATTTGCGATCGCTTCTTCTATAGTATGTCCTGGATTTTTCAATAGTGGATAAATACATAGCTGGTTTTTAAGTATATATGTTTTAATGGTTCAACATTATTCAACGATTCATCTGTATAATTATTTATTAATTCTTTTTGTTGTCATATATCTGCTCCTTTTTTATAAATCTATTAGTTATTATATCATAAAAATATTATTATACAAATTTATAATCTTAAAAATTAAAAACGAAATGTTATATACTATTTCGTTTTTATTTTATATTATTTTTCTATATTGACATTTAACTTTTCTTTTAAAATATAATTTTTCTTTATTGATTTTTATTATTAAACTTCGCTGTTAAAAATGGATCATTTATAATTCCTTCTTTCTTTATTTATATTTTATAAATTAATTATAAACTATATTTTCAAAATATAAGGTAAGAATACGTTATTTTCTTACCTTATTAGACTATATTTAATTTAAATCAACTTTTTGGTGCTGTTTTAGATTCTTTTCAGAGCTTCAATTAATTCAGCACGTTCAAAACCCAAACATTTTAGCAAACATACTACGTGGAAATGTTCTAATAGATTGATTGTATTTAGTTGCTACAGCATTATAATCATTTCTCACAACAAACAGACGATTTTTCTGTACCTACTAATTCTGCTGTTAATTCTGAGGCTTGTTTGTCGGCTTTCAATTCTGGATATTTTTCTTGGACAACTAATAATCTTGAAATAGCTGAAGATAATTCACCTTCTCCTTCATTTTTAGTATTTTTATCAGAAGAACTAATTTTTAGAACGAGCTTCTGCTATTTTAGTAAATATTTCTTCTTCGTGTTTCATATATTTTTAGTAACAGCAACATAGTTTTGGAATTAAATCATTTCTTCAGTTGCAATGCAGTTTCAATTTTTAGAGTTAGCTTGCTTTTACTGATTCTTCTTGAGTTACTAATCCATTATATGAACTAACTCCACTAATAATAGTAAATAATAAAAATTAATCCTATGGGTAATAATATCTTTAATGTTTTTGACATATTTTATTTCTCCTAAATATTTGTTTTTTTATACCAACTACCACTTGATCCGCCACCATCAAATCCACCACCACTCCAAGAGTCTGATGACCAAGAACTTGAATCCGAAGAACTATATGAAGATGATGATTTAGAACTTGAAGATGAAGAATTAGTATGTGAAGAATATGGTACAATTATTGGTCCAGAACTTGTATTACTACCACCTGATCTGTCTTTTTGTATCTTTTTACTATCCATTGTTCCATTCTCTAGTTTATCATTTTCTTAATCCCAAAAAGTAAACTAAACAAAGACTCACCTAATGCATACAGTAATAATAATGGTATTAAAAGTAAAGGTCCTAACCAACCTATTATTTCTAGTATTAACTTCTCTCCATTAGGAATATTACTTTGTTGTTTTGCTTGACTTTCAGGATCAGTTGTGAGCTCTTTTTCTATTTGATCAATTATATGTAGAACTCCACCGCTATAATCATCATATAATCTTTTGTGGAATTCAAAAATTGTTTTACTTTCGCCATCTGTTAAATAAACAGCTACTTCATTTGAGGTTTCAATTCTAAATTTTCTATCTTTAATAGCAATAGCTACTAATATACCTTTTATTTTCGCCATCATTCCCTATTTTCCATTCTCGAGCAATTTTATTTGCTTGATCTTCTATTGGATGATCTTCTAATGTATCAACAATATATATTCCTATTTGAGTTGATGCATTTTTATTATGTTCAGCAATTTTTCTCAACTTCTGTGATAAATAATGTTGTGGATCATAAATTCCATTATCAGGTCTTTGTGGTATATTTATTTCTGCGAATGCTTTTGCAGGTATAAACAATAATAGAAAAAAGAAATCAATACTAATATCTTCCTCATTTGATATTTCCTCCGATATTTCCTATAGCTAATAAAATATATTATTTGTAGCTTAATTTATTATATCATAAAATAAACTATAATTCAAGTTACATTTATAATTAATATTTTATTTATTATTATTCAATTTGATTTTACAAAAAAATTCTAATTATGTTATAATTATTGTTGATATAAATAACTTATTTTTTTAAAAAAACAAATGAGGTGCTACAATGATTACAGCTAATAAATCTAAAATAGATTTTACAAAAACATATAAATTTAAATTCTGATATTATAAAAAGACAAATTAAATAAATATAAACAAAAAATATGTAGCATTCAAGGGAGATACTCTATTTTTTTAATGATTATATTAGTGGAGTATTTTCCATAGATATATTTGTATATAACGAAATAATTTCTTTTTGACTATAATAAAAAAATTCTAGTCTGTTTTTACAGAGGAATATGAATTAAGCGAACACAATATTGTTACAAATTTTTGAGGATAAATTTGATTTAAATTATACGACTGATAAAATCATAAAAAAATTAATAAGTAAAATTAGAAATTTTCTGTGTGTTCTACAAACGGAACTATTAACATTTGAAAAGTCAATATAATTTATTAATTAATAAAAAAATATATTATAAATCTTTTATCTAATGGTGAATTATTTGAAATATTTTTAAATGTAAATAGATATGTATCTAATGTTTCTAATTATAATAAAGAATATATTAATCAGATATTAATGAGAAAATGTTTTTCATATTATTATAGAATTATTGTATTTTTGGAACAGGTAAAGAAAAATATTCCTTACACTATAGTAGATAGCTTAAAAGAATGGACAAATGACCTTGATAGTTTTGACACTATAAAAGAGTATTATATTAGATGAGCATAATAAATCTATTCTATATAAAACTAAAGACAATATAATGAATTTTTCAAGATGATAACAATATTTTATATGAAATTTTTCATATTTTTAAGTTTAAAAATTTAATTTATTAAAAAATTGAAGAATTTTCACTACTACAAGAAAAAGGTTTATTAAATGCTCTTATAAATAAAAATACTTTTTTTATTTTAGGAAAAGAGGAATCAAAAATAATTTATATTATATTTTTAACCAAATTTATAGTAACAATTTAAAAATCACATCTGAAGTTACTTTAGGCAAATATTATGATCAATCATTTATTGTTTCAGTGTGGATATTTGATTTTATCACTAATTATTTTGAAAAATATAGCTGGAGAAAAACGCAAAAATAACCTGTTTGTTAAATATTCCACAATGGCATCTTTATAAAAAGAAATAAAAAAATATTATTTACTTTTTTTGGTCTAGAATTATATGCAATAATATATATATTGAATTTTATGAAAATGATACAGTTTCTAATATAAAAAAACAGCGGCACCTATAATAACAGATTTAATAGAACACAAAAAGGCTATCAGTAATTTATTTGAGATGTCAGAAAGTACATTCGAAAAATTTAGTTCATAATAATATTAGTTAATATATAGAGTTTTTATTGACTTCAACATTTCTTTTATGCTATAATAACAAAAAGTTGAATATACAAAAAAATAAAAATAAGTAGGTGACATATGAAATATAAATTTAATATACCAAAACAAAAATTCGACAAAAGTTGAATTTATTAAATGGCGATTTAATGAATTAAATATTACTATTGAAAGTTTAGCAGAATTAGTTTATCAAGGACAAGTGAAATATAGTCCTAAATTAAAAAGAAGATTGTGTAGATGCGGTAAAATCTGTATTAAATAAACGAGAAATTCAACATACATTATTGACAGCTATTAATCTAGATGTATTAGCTGAACAAAATTTATTATTAGGGACCTTTACAAAATATTGTATTAGAAGATAGAGGGACTTTTTGGTGTTGATGAGACTTTGATTGATATTTCAGCACTTTATGGAACAATTGCCTTATCAAATAGTTTTTACCTTGATAAAAGCAAAACCTGGAATTATTGGTGAAATTGATAAAATAGGAAAAATACTGATTATTGTTGTACATTTCTAGACGATATGTTGTGTGTAATTGTTGGTTGTAGCTATTGGGAAAATAGCACATTTATATGATAAAGGGAATCAATTGAAAAAGAAGAATTAAATTTATTTTAATTCTTCTTTTTATATCTATTCTTTTCGTTTTCATATATAATGGCAGATATTGTTGCAAGAATACTTGCAAATAATCCAACTGTTGTTGAAGTCACACCATCTATACCAGATTTAACATCTGCTTTTCTTAGATTCGTAGATTCTGATGTGTAAATTAATTCTTGTGTAGTTTTATCTACAACTTTTGTTTCTTTATATTTATATCCTTTAATTTCTGGATGTACATCTTTATCTAAATATAATGTTTCTAATACTTCACCTGCATCAGTTTTTATTATTGATTTGATCTTACCATTTAGGGGTACTGAATTAGTTGATGAAGAATTATTTTTATTTCCATTAGGTTGTTTGCTTACATTGCTGTTAGCTTCTTCTTTTGTATTTTCTTTTGAGATAGTAGTATTATCTTTTGATTCTTTAGAATTTCTATTTTGATTTTTGCACTATGTTATTATCACTAATATTATTTACTATATTATCTTTTTGATAAACTAATACTATTTCTTTTTCTGAAATAACTTTTTCTCTTTAAATTTATAACCTTCTAACTCAGGTTGGAATTTATCATCTTGATATTTAACTGTAGAAATAGGTTTGTTATTTTTCATCTACTAATCTATATGTAATATCATTATTCAATTCCACTTTTGTTGAAGTTGAATTATCTTTTGCTATAAATTACTCTATTTTCCGTATCTGATAATTTTTCTGTTTTTTTAATAATTTGTATCCAGTTATAGTTATATTAGGTAATTCTTTATCTTTTGGTAAATATATAGAACTTGTAAGCTCTTCACCTTTATCAGATATAATGTTGTATTTTTATAAGAGGTTCGTTTTTCTTTTCTATTATTATATGATTCTTTATTATTTTTGGTACAACAGCAATAATTGAATTATCTTTTTCTTTTTGCTACAATTGTAGCTTGGTCTTTTAATTTATCTTCTACTTTATTTTTATCTACTGTTTCTGTTGGTTTTAGCAATTTCACCATTAGATGTAATATAATGAATTTTTACTTTATTGTAATCAATATTTCCATCTTTACCATCTTTACCATCTTTACCATCAAATACAATTGCTCTAAATCCAGTATCTTCCCCATCTACAATCCAATTGCCAGATTTTTGGATCAATTCTAATATCAGGAGTATGTCCTTCACGACCAGGAGCACCTTCTATCCCTTTACCACCTTTTTCACCTTTATCTCCAGGAATACCTTTTGTCACCTTGTGGGCCTTTATCACCTTGTGGTCCAGGAATATATTTAGAATAATAAAGTTTAATTACTTTATCTTCATCTCCAACTTTACCATTTTATCGGTTCACTACTTTCTTTATATTTATATCCATTAATTTTTGGAGTTTCTATATTTAGTGGATCACCTACTGTATATTCTTTTTGTAATTGGTGACTTAATTTCAATTTCACCATTTTCACTTCTATGAATATACTTAACTGTTACATTATGTTTATTTAATTTATAAACCAATACAACTTCATTATTGTCGGTTATTTTTCCAGTTAACGGTTTATTATCTTTTACTTCCTTAAATACATAGTTTGGAATATTAGGTTTCTCGATTATATAATCTTCACCTATTTTTAGTTATAGTTATTGGCGATTTTAATTTCTTTTACCGTTTTCATCAACTATTTTTTTACATTAATAGATTTAGATTGTTTTCGATATTTTAATGTAATTATTGTATCACCTGATAAATTTCCACTTAAACTATGTGTACTTTCAACGAAATCATAATTAGGGATATTTTCTTTTTATATTATATGCTGAATCGAATACAATACTACTTTTTAGTTGGGAAAATATCCTCATTAGTGTCAATGTCAATATATTTAATTTTTTTAAATTATATAGATCATCAACAGTTTTACCTTCTAATGAAGCATTTGCACCTAGAATATGTACACCATAAGGTTTTTTTCTTAATTACTTCATTATTTTTAATAGTGTCATCATTCTCTTATCAGATGTATTTCGTTTATTAATATCAGCTAAAACCTGTTCTTTATTATCAAATATAATTTTATAACCAAAATATTCGATTAATCTTTCTATTGATGAAGGATCTACAATTTTTTTATATCTATTTGTTTATCAGTAACGTTTAATACTTCAAATTTAGTTCCTGTTAAATTAGCATCTTTTTTTAAAACATAAATACCATTTTTCGTTAGGAATGAAAATCAGGAGATGATTTTATGGTTTCTAAAAAATTAATGCCATTATAAAAAGTTCCTTTATCTTTCGAAAATGAATATCCACTTCCTTCTTCTAATTTTTATCGAGAAAAACATCACCAGACTTAAATAGTGTTTTTATTTCAGGTAGAAACATTTCCATAACATTTGCTTCTATTTTTCATTTGTTATATTTAAAAATACAATTCCTTGCTCTCCTCTTTCTGTAACAAAAATCTTGAGTAGTTTTAGTATGATGATATGTTTTTAGTTAGTTTTTCTCACCATTATATATCATTGCAATTTCAACATCTGCATCATTAACAAATGCAGTTAGTTGATCATATTGGCCATTAGAAGATATACTAAATTTAGAACCTGCTTCTATATTTTTATTGAATGTCACTCGTATTTTTGCATTCATAAATTCTTTTTAAATTATTTCTAATATCAAAAATCTGGTTCAAATAGTGATTTTTTTGAAGTGTACTGAATGTTTCTATAGCTTTAACTTTACCTACACTATCTTGAGTTCCAGATAAATATACATCAACATCTTTATATAATCCTTTATATCCTCGCATATTTTTTTAATTTCAAATTCAATATAATCACCTGCAGAAATTCTATCTTTAATAGAAAATGATAATGAAAATTTATCTAAAAGCAATTGAACTTTCACTTGTAAGTACGTCAACCTTATCGTTTACATTTTTCCTGTTTCAGCAGCTAGGGCTCTACTTTCGCCCCCACGAAATCGTTGGTATTACTGGGTTCGCAAGAGGTGCTAAAGTAGTTAATGCAACAACGCTTGCTGCCATTTTTATTTTTATTCATTTTTCTGTTTTTCATATATTATTTACCTCTTATATTCTAGTTTATTTTTACCTTTTATTATAGCATAATTTTCAACGGAAGTAAAAACTATATAATTAATGTATAAAAAAATAAAAAGAAAGAAGGAAAACAAAATGAACAAATCATTAAATGAATTTTACAATGAATTAGAAAGGTTAATTCCTGATATTAAAATCTTATGCAGGATATTTTAGATACAATCCAAAAATTGCATTAAAAATTTGCTAATTGGTGTGAAAGATTTCAAGAATTATCTAAAAACAAATTGCTCGTCACGGCGAATTAGTATTTACTGATTTTGATGTAGAAACAACAGGTTTGGAAGTAGCTAGAAAATTTGAAGAAGGTTTAGCTGGTATAACAGATATTGCTGGATTAAAAAAATATATGCTGGTAAATATTGTGGAAATAAAAATATTAGAAGATGGTACACAACTAGAAGAAAAACGATTTTTGAATTCAGACTTTAGTTAATCCAGGAATTGAAATACCTGAAAATGTGCAGAAAATTACTAATATTACAAACGAAATGGTAGCAAATGCTACCCCTCAATATACAGCAATTAGACAATTTAAAGAATTTTTCTAAAAAAATACAATTTTAGTTGGACATAATATTGGTGATTCGTTACAAAAATAAATCAGGATTTGATATTACAAGAGTACTAGGACCAATTTGTAACAGATATTTCAATCAAAATGTAGAAACACTATTAGAAAATGCAATTGATACAAAACCATTATTCCAATATTTAATTGCAGGAGTATCTCATACAAATGAAAAATTTGCTGAGTTATTAGGGATAAAAACTTGTTGGGGCTCATAGAGCAATGCCTGATGTTAGAGTAAATGCATTAGCATTTAGCAAACTAGTTCCTATTTTACTAAAATGTCCTGTATCTAAATTAAGACAAGAAGCTGAATTAAATTTAGCAGGTAGAGATTTTTATCTGAATTATATTCAGTCAAAAGCTGATTTTAATATTAGCAATGATGTTTTGGTAGAATTATCAGTCAAACTTGATCCTAAATACAATGTCGGTAGAAAACGTTCTGAAGCCAAAGTTTTTATATAATCCATATACAGAAGAGTTTTTCTTACCAGGATTTTAATTAATGAAAAACTGGTAATATTACTCCTGGTACTGTATTAAAAACAGAGATACCAGAAGCTACATTAAGAAGACAAGTTCGTCTATTAACAAAAAGAAAATGATTTTTATAAGGCGATTGAACAATATAGTAAAATTACTTTCTAGTTCAATAAAAAGACTCTATATATTAGAGTCTTTTTATATATACCTTTATCTTTCATTACATTATTTAAATTTTTCATAAAATTCTAATAATTCATCCGAATAATTTTTCTATATAACTATAATAATCTGATATATCTTCAATTTTATCTATACTATAATCTTTAGAAAAAAACATCGAACCTATTCTCTAATAAAAATCTATCTGTCAAATTTTCAAAATTGATAAAAACTTTCTATTTCAAGTTCTTCTAATAAAGAATTATAAATATCTTGTAACAATTTAACACAATGATTACTTTTATTTTCATAAAAAATCAATAAATGTCGTTGTAAAATTAAATAGTGTTATATTTCCTGGATCTAAAATTGTATCTAATTCTATTAAAAGAAAATAATGTATATCGTTCAGATAATTTACACATATCTTCATATTGAATTAACAATGTATTGGACCCTGATTTTATTCTACTTAAATATACATCAACGAAATCATCTTCTTCAGAAATATCTGAATATTCAAACCTCAATTCAAAGAAATCTGATAATCCCAACTTTTCAATATACTTGATTGAGTTTTTGAATAACATATCTTCTAAAAATTATTTTTTTACAAAATGCTTCAAAATGAAAATGTAGAATAAAAAAATTCCAGTGTCTGTTCTAATAATATTTATAGACTGTAATTCTTTTGTATCTAGTTCTGATTGAAAAATAGTAAATTCATAATCTGAATTCTCATTAAATTTTCTATTTAACTGTTTTAATATCAGGTCTATATATTCTTTTTGTTTTAGAAGAGATAGTCAATGATCCGTGAGCATAACTTAATACTGACATTATCTCTCACCTTCTTTCTTAGTTAAATAATATTTGTCTAAAAATTCTCGTGTTTACTAATCCAAAATAGTAAATATCAAAAATTTAAATCATTGAAATCTTCTGTTTTATTTATAAATTTCAACATATTATTATATAATTTAACACTAGTCATATCTTCTTTAAATTTAGTTAAATTTTTTTAGCTATACAATAAGATATATCTTCAATAAATTGATACGAATATATTTCTCCAAATTTTGAATTTATTTCATTTTAAAAATAGATAGGGTAACATCAAATACTTGTTCATTAAAAAAATTGAACACCATTTATTTCTCCGTGAAATATACTTATTTTATTACTTTGCATATTAATTCCTTCTTTCTTATTTTTTTATTTTTTTATATGTTAATTATAAAATAAAAGCAATAAAAATTATTGCTTTTATTTGTATTCTTATTCTTTTTCCTTTTCTATATACAATTGCTGATAATGCTGCAATAATACTTGCAAATATACCGACTGTTGTTGAGCTTACACCATCTATTCCAGATTTAACATCTGCTTTTTCTTAGACTTGGTGATTCTGAACTATAAATTAATTCTTGTGTATTTTCATCTACAACTTTTTGTCTCTTTATATTTATATCCTTTAATTTCTGGTTTAGCATCTTTATCTAGATATAACCTCTCTAATACTTCACCAGTATCAGTTTTTATTATTGATTTGATCTTACCATTTTTATCAACTGAATTGTTTTCTGGAGAATTATTTTTATTTTCATTAGATTGTTTGCTTACATTGCTGTCAGCTTCTTCTTTTGTGTTTCCTTTCGAAACAGTAGTATTATCTTTCGATTCTTTAGAATTCCCATTTTGATTTCTCACTATTTTATTATCACTAATATTATTTACTATATTATCTTTTTGATAAACTAATACTATTTCTTTTTCTGAAATAACTTTTTTTCTCTTTTAAATTTATAACCTTCTAATTCTGGTTGGAATTTATCACCTTGATATCTAACTGTAGAAATTGTATTATTATCTTCATCAACTAATCTATATGTAATATCATTATTCAATTCCACTTTTTGTTGGAGTTGAATTATCTTTACTATAAATTACTCTATTTTTCCGTATCTGATAATTTTTTTCTGTTTTTTTAATAATTTGTATCCAGGAATAGGTATATTAGGTAACTCTTTACCTTTTTGGTAAATATACAGAACTTGTAAGCTCTTCACCTTTATCAGATATAATATTGTATTTTTATAAGAGGGTCTTTTTCTTTTTTTATTATTATCTGCTTCTTTATTATTTTCTGGTACGACAGCAATAATTGAATTATCTTTTTCTTTTGCTACAATTGTATCTTCATCTTTTTAATTTATCTTCTACTTTATTTTTTTATCAACTGTTTCTGTTGACTTAGCAATTTCACCAGTAGGAGTAATATAGTGGATTTTTACTTTATTGTAATCAGTATTTCCATCTTTACCGTCTTTACCATCTTTTTCCATCAAATACAATTGCTCTAAATCCAGTATCTTCCCCGTCTACAATCCAATTGCCAGATTTCGGATCAATTCTGATATCAGGTGTATGTCCTTCACGACCTGGAGCACCTTCTATTCCCTTACCACCTTTTTTTCACCTTTATCACCAGGAATACCTTTATCACCTTGTGGGCCTTTATCACCTTGTGGGCCAGGAATATATTTAGAATAATAAAGTTTAATTACTTTATCTTCGTCTCCAACTTTACCATTTATTGCTTCACTACTTTCTTTATATTTATATCCATCAATTTTTGGTGTTTCTATATTTAGTGGATCACCTACTGTATATTCTTTTTGTTAAAAGGTGATTTGATTTCAACCTCACCATTTTCACCTCTATGAATATATTTAATAGTTACATTGTGTTTGTTTAATTTATAAACTAATACTACTTCATTATTATCAGTAATTTTTCCCAGTAAGTGGTTTATTGTCTTTTACTTCCTTAAAAATCATAATTTGTAATATTAGGTTTCTCGATTGTGTAGTCTTCACCTATTTTTAGTTATAGTAGTTGGTGATTTTTAATTCTTTACCATTTTCATCAACTATTTTAACATTAATGGATTTAGATTGTTTTCGATATTTTAACGTAATTTCTTTTTGCTTCTGTTAGTGTACCATTAAGTGAATCTGAAGCTTCTACATAGTCATATTTATTTATTTGAGCTGGAGTAATTGTATATTTATCATCAATATTTTTCTTTTCAATAATTTTTATCTTTTATTTCTTCTCCTGTATCAATATCTATATGTTTTATTGTTAAATTTGATTGTTTTTACTATAAACCAAATCAATAGTTGTATCTTCAGTAAGATTACCTTTTAAAAGGCTTATTTGCAGATTTAAATGTATATTTAGGAATATCTTTTGGTGATATATTGTAATCATTACCATTTTCATTAATAATTTTATCACTGTTTGATAATTGTTGTCCATTTTCATCGAGATACCTAACTGTTAATTGATATGTTGGGTCAACATTTATCCCCGAAAATGAACTTCCCATACCACGAATAAATACACTTTCATTTATTGTTCTAGTAAGTAATGCGTCTCCATTTCTTACAAATTGATAATGCATAGGATAATATTCTCTATTTTCAGCTTTATTAAATTGAGGAATATATTCTTTTTTTACCATACTTTGTAAATTCACCATAGTAGCTTGTGGTATTTTCATATCATCTCCTATATACTCAATTTCTGTATAATATGGAGTTCTTTTGACTACTTTAAATTCTGGATTTGAAATAGTTTTTATCCCTTGGAATATATACGTCATTTTTTATTTAATTTAACTAAATCTGTATTTAAAAATGTCATTTCCTGCATATTACCAACCACAATATCATCTACTTTTTAGAGTATTTTTAAAAATAAACCTTACTATCTTCATCCAATGTAAATTTTAACCTATCGCCTTTTTTTCAAAGTATCTAATACTGTGTATAAACCATTATCTTCCGTTCTTTTTATTACTATCGAAGACAATATTTATCCCATTAGACCACATACCTCTATTTCTTGCATATACACTATTAAATTCATCGTGTAAAAATTTTGAGAGAACATTTTATTATTATTAGCTGTTATAGAAACTTCAAAAATTTTTAGGAGTCGAACTTTGACTTGATGCAACATACCAATTGATTCAAGATAAATTAAATGAATTTAATTTTTAGTGGCTGTGAAATTTCATCAAAAATAAACTCGCACTTTAGGATTTCGTCCTCGAAATGGCTGTAAATTTTCTAAAAGCAGAATAATCAATAGTATTAAGATTATATTTTTTTGAATATATCTATAGCATTTTCAGATGCTTCTACTTTTAAATGTCCTATTTTTCATTAGAATTATTACTAACTAATATACTATTAGGAAATTGCATATTTTCTGTTGAAAAATTCTATATAATCACCTGGATTAAGAACGGTTCCATTTTTAAAGGTAAATGTGAAATTACCATTATAATTGTTTTAAGCTGCTTCCTTTTTCATAATTACCTGTGATAGATTCTAATTGATTGGTAACATTTTTTTCCAGTTTCGCGGGCTAGGGGCTCTATTCTCGCCCCCACGAAATCGTTGGTATCACTGGGCTTGCAAGAGGTGCTAAAAGTAGTTAATGCAACAACACTTGCTACCATTTTTCATTTTTTTATTCATTTTTTTCTGTTCTTCATATATTATTTACCTCTTATATTCTAGTATTATTTTTACCTTTTATTATAGCATAAAAACTACTAGTAATTCAAATTATATTTTTTTATTATAATTAAACTATAAAAAAATAAAAAAGAAAGAAGGAATTAAAAAATGATAAACGATACAATTAATCAAATGGTTGAGGAAGGAAACTACGCATTATATGAGGTATCTGAATTAAAATCTTATTTAGACAATTTACCGAGAAAAGACGGCGTACATTTAATTGAAGGGATTTCTGATAAAGAAAGAAAAGTTATCAAAGAAATAACAAAATCAATTATTGGAGCTTGTAAAATTTCTCTTAGTAGGGATATTCCATTTGTTGCAGGTTTTGCATCTGATGTGAAATTAGTTATTTCATTTTTCTTTAGAGGCTCCTATGGCTGTTAACTGTATTACTAGAGGACTAAAAAAGCTCTCCAATTTTATATGTAAACCCAGTATGGCTGATTTATAAAGGTGGAAATTATATCGAAAAAGATTATTTTGTAAAATGATAAAAAAATTTTGAAGATGTAACAGCTATCTTATTACACGAAATGTTCCATTTATTATATAATCATATTCCAACATATGAGTACTATTCTAAACGAGATTTCATCAAGTGGCTAATATTGCAACAGATTGCCAAATTAACCAGCACCAAAGAATTGCAAAAGAATAAAACTCTTACAGAATATGGTATTACTTTTAGATGGAGTTCGAAAAATAATCAATAAGCCTGATTTAGAAAAAGAACGAGAGAGTTTTTTATTACTTTAGTGAAATTTTAAAAAGCTAATAAAAATAATAATAATCCAGATCAATCTTCTTTAACTGGTGATCAATCTGGAAATTCTGGAAGTGGCGGAAACTCAAGTTCAAATCCAAAATGAAAATGGTGAACCTAATTTACCTAGTGATAGTGATTCTCAGTCTGGTAATAACAATCCACAAAAAGATAGTATTGATGATATGTGTGATGATAGTATTAATAATTCTCATAAAGCTTGGTATGAAGTACCTGAAGATGCTGAAGAAGAATTAGGGGCTGACTGTGAAATTGCTCAGGGAGAAGATGCTGAACAAGCAGTTGCAGATACTATTAAAAAAATGTTATTCAAAGAGATGATTATTCTGAAAGCGATCTAAGAGGGATTGTTGCAGGAAATTTACTTGGAAGAGTATTTGAAGGAACAGCAACAAAAGGTAAATTACCTATTAAATCTTTAATTCAAAAAGGTGCAGGTAGATTTAGAGCTGGGATCAAAAAAACATATGCAAAAAAATTAATAAACAACAATCAAATAAAATTGTTATCAAAAAGGTAAGAAAAATGTATAATAAAAACATTCGTATCTTTTTGTGATAACTCTGGTTCTATGGGGTTGAAGAAATTGAATTTGCATTAAATGAAGCTGCAGCTGTTGCAAAACAATTAAAAGCTAATTTAACAATTATTCCGTTCGATACGCAACTTTATTTAGACAGTGCAGCTGTAGTAAATAAAAATGGTAGATATCAATACATACAAACTGGTATGGGGGACATCATTTCAACCTGTGTTTGATTATTTAGATCAAATTAATGTTAATGATACTACAGATCTTGCAATCATCTTAACCGATGGTTATGGAGAATCATCAGTTGAAACATATGGTTTTTCAAATATTATATGGATTCTTGTAGATCAAAAAACAAATACATTATCAGTTAGAAATCCGAAAGGTCAAATTGGATATTTAGTTGATGATAATAAGTATAAATTATTTAAAAGCTTCTAAAGCTTAATATATAAATAAGGGAAAATATAATAATATTTTCTCTTATTTTTATCTTTATAACATCACTAATTAACTTTTAAAGGTTACTATAATTATTCTATAAAAATAATATAACAAAAAGAAAGAAGGTATTTTAATATGCTAACAAAAGAACAATTAAGAGAAATGATGGAACAAAAATTCATTGCTTTTCAGAAGAAACAAAACAAAACATTACTGAATTAATGTCAGGATATATTGATGGTTTAATTGCGAAAAAGTATTAGTACTGGTGAAACTACTGTATCATTTAGTGTACATTCATTATTTAGTTTTTACATCAAAAAATTTTTCTCCAATATAAAAATCAGAAGATTCAAAAAATTGTATCAAAAACAATTATTAGATGTTTGTTTTAACGAAGTACTAAGAGCTTACAGTGATGAAGGCTATAAAATTTCATATTCGTTAAGAAATCCATTACGATCAATGAATGCTCCTATTTTTTTACAATAGATTTTTACACATTTCTTTGAAGAAACAAATCTAGATGAAGAAGAAACATCTTCATTAAAAAGAAAAATTTTTTTCAACTCCTACTAATGTGCTACAAGTAACAGAAGAGGAAATTTGATGCATTAAATGATGCGTTTTCAAAAAAAGTGGTTTAACACCTGAAGCATTAGCTGGAATCATCTCTAATTTAATGCAGAAAAAAATAATATTAAGAGAGCACTGTGCTCTCTTTTTTTATATAAAATTGACATTTTTAAAAAAACTGCGATATAATATAAATATATATAAAAAGAGAGAGGTTTTTATAAAAAAACAATATGAGAGAGTATACGAGTTATGAAATTACAGAGGAGCATTATTTAAGAATTCTAAATGAAGGTGATTTTTCCTATTAGAAAGCATAAAGTTATTACAAATGATAGAGAAAAAAATAACATTAAGTTTATTATCTAGAACAAACGGTGAAGAATTATTTGAACATTTTAGAAGAAGGTGCAGAATTAAATATGGAATATGTAACGTATTCTTATGATATATTTTTAATAAAGTCAGAATATACACCAAATGGAAGTACGGAATATTATGCTTTTTCTACTTATGATACAGCTAATTTCCACTTCTTTTGCTAGATTATTAGAAGATTCTCTTAGATATTTAAGAAAAAAACAAAAGGAATCGAAAAATCCAATTTGTTCTAAAAATTATATTATATGATGACTTTAACTCTTTTCCACTAGATAATGCTGTTAGAGTTATTGCTAGTAAAGATGAAGGTGATGATGAAGATGATGTGATTATAAACTTTGATATAAGTATTGAAGAACCTTGCGATTCATCTGAATTTAAATATTCTAGATTTTTTTATTTAATGAGAATATAGCAGAAGGATATATTGAATTGAGTAAAGAGTTTTATGATAAAAAGATAGAAAAAAAGCGAAAAAAATCTATATAATATATATATAATAAATATAGGTGGTGACAAGTGTGGTGATTATTTTATGATTGAAAAATAATGATTTAAGAAAAAAACTATAAAAAAAGAAATATATGAAGAAGAATCAAAACGATTTAAATTAATAATTGTATCTTTTTGTAATACAAATAATGTTTTGGGCAGTTCTTAACACTATTTTTTTGGAAAGGTCGAACAGATTTAGTATTGTGTATAAATTTTATAGAATTAATTTTAATACTCGAATTATCAGGTTCTTATATTACAATATCCTAAAGTAATTGAAGCTAAAGAAGATTATTTGAGGGAGTAATCATATATGAATTTTTGAAGATAAAAACAACGATTTAAATTTTTCTGGTATTTTTGATGAATTAATTATTGTCAAAGGAAAAAAATACTAATCGAGATAAATATAGAGTTACATTTAAAAAATGTCTTAAAAGCTTCCAGAAAAAAATTGAATTTAGAAATCACGTACATATATTGATAAATAAAAGAGAATTTGAATTTTTTTGAAAAAAACAAAAAAATAGGTGATGTGTATATTTTTACTGCAGAAGTTTATAAATATTTTTAGAAAACCTGCATTACAAAAAGATACACAGTTATACTATTCTAAAGAGGGAATAGGTTTAAAAAAATATAAATAAAAATACAATTAATAGGAGAAAAATAATGATTAAAAAAACAAAAACGAATTTTATTACCATTACTACTAGCTGGAGCAGTTATCACAACAACAGGTTGTAATAAAGTTGATACATATTCTAGTACAAAGGCTGGTGATGTTACAGCTAATGATGTAATTAAAGCATTACCAGAAAATGAATTAACTAATACTGTAGCAACTGCAACTATTCAAAAAAATACTACTAGATAAATATGGAAATAAAAATTTCTGATGCTTCAATAGAAAAAGAATATGAAAAGGTTATGGATCAACAAGGCGGAAAAAGAAGCATTTGAAAAATCTAATGAAACAACAAGGATTATCTATGGA